>Ga0209291_1001363_pt1 | contig 21805 bp, 18 predicted proteins | sample GOMGulsemesocosm_FD_184633 | JGI IMG/M metagenome (GOLD analysis project Ga0209291, IMG submission 184633) | Methane-oxidizing microbial communities from mesocosms in the Gulf of Mexico - GOM9B Gulf of Mexico (SPAdes) (version 2) | ecosystem: Environmental > Aquatic > Marine > Cold seeps...
ACTCACGAGCCGCCAACTCACTGAGCATCAAGGCCGCCATATCTCGCCCTTGAACAGCGGATAATATCGTGGGAATGTCTTGGGGGATATGCTTAATTGCAATATTAAGCCAGTGTCCGTGTATTTTAATGAAATCAGGTAAAATTCGCGCCTTGTGTTCATCATCGGCGATGTCTAATTCGAGCATGAACGCATCGCTTAGGGCGGGGATATTAACGTCGGAATAAAATTCAGTCATCCAACCAGAAATATTTTCTAACATCCTTAATATGTTTTTACACATATCATACCAAGAACGGTTTCTACTTACTGTCAATATCAATGCAGAGCATAATTTTTCAATGTAAATAGATGCAGTATCTACATCATCATTATCCCAATAACAACAGACCAGGGAAAAAAGGCTATCTAACGTACCAGGTGCAGTATTGCCAATCTGTTTGATACGATTTAACAAACAAGCTTCATGAAGTGAGATAGCTTTGGTCAATTCCCCCTGTGCATGGTAACAACTAGCTAAACCATGGTGACAGAGCAGTGTCTCTGGCATGTTCTCTCCAAAAACTTTATTGCTATGCGCTAGGCTATCTTCAAAACGTGATAAAGCTTTAGGGAATTGCTTTAAATCTTTATAACAGCAGGCTAGGTTATAAAGAATAGGTATTAACCCCGGCTGATATTTTTCATTAGCTTTATCATTTATATTTAAAGATTCTATGCACCTCGACTTCGCTTTATCATTCTCTCCTAAATAGCTATAGCACGTGGCTAAATTATTAATGCACGAAACATGTAGCGGCGCACCTTTAATGCTTGACTCTTCACAACGTAATACACACTCTTCATGATGTGACAATGCTATATTAGATTGCCCCATTCTATCGTAACAGCCAGCCAAATTATGAAGGCTAGTTATAGAATCAAAATCGTTAACCCCAAAGGCTTTTTGACGGTAAGCTAAGCATTTAGAGTGGAATTCTAGTGCTTCAGACGGCTGCCCCATACTGCTATAACAATTCGCTAAACTGTTAAGTATACCTAACGCTTTACGGGGCTCTTCGTCGATTGTTTTCTTAGAAATTTCCCAGCATTTTTCAAAAATCAGTAGCGCAGTACCAGAATTCCCCCATACGGTCATAACAAACAGCGACACCATGCTGACTAGTTAACGTTATGCTCTCCTTTTCACCAAATTCTCTAGTGCTCGCCTCTAAACTTTTTTCAAAAAAGGATAAAGCAATATCTATTTCCCCTAAACATTCATGACAGGTCGCCAAATTATTATAGGCCTTTAATCTAGTACGGACATCTCCATCAGGCGAGCTGCTTAAATATTCAACATAAACTTGAAGGAAAGGAAGAGCTTTAATTGGCTGATGTAAGTTATAATATTGGTAACCTATACCGTGAATGCATGTTATTATCGCAGATAATTTTCCATCTAGAGTCATATCAATGCGCGTTATACTTTTCCTGAGAAGTTGCGGCACCATACCATTGCATGCAATGCGCTCATAACAATTCACAAAGTCATTTAAGCTGGTCAGCGTATCTGGTGCATCTTGTTCTAATATACTCAAGCGACGCGCTAAACAATCTAAATGGAGGATAAATGCTTCTGGGAAATTCCCCATACTATAATGACACGTTGCAAGATTATTTAGAAAGTTTACCGACAGCCGATCTAGGCAACCAAATTTCTTCTCACTAATTTCCAAACAAGTCACATGCATGGGTAAAGCTTTATCGAACTCCCCTATGTCACCATAACAGTTTGCTAAGTTATTACGAGTGGCTAGCGATTCTTGTGCTTCTTCCCCCATAACGTCGCAACTTCGTGCTAAGCAACCCCCATACAGATTTATGGCTTCGTTAGTATTATCGGTTTGTTGGTAACTATTCGCCAACATATTTAGCATGTTAATTGTGTGACGACCGATTACGACATCATTATTCTTAACAATATTATTAACCGCCTCGAATAACGACAGCATCAATTGGTGTTTATCTATAGACTTATATAGTATTGATATATTAACTAAAATATTAAGTGCGAGCTCAGATTGAACTCCCGCATAAAACACATTCAACCTGAAGAGTAAAAACAGATAATCGACTAAGTGCTTATTAGTTATCTCAGAATGTGTACTATAACTGAGATTTAATATGCCGAAACATTGTTCAGCATCCATTTTTTCAAAGTCTAGATACGGTTGCCCCCTCCGTGTTTTAATACAAAATACGCTGATATCAATGCCGTTTTCTTCCAAGCTATTTAGGAGCGCTAACTCCTGCTCCGTCAATGGTTGGCCTGGTTGGTACGGTGCCAATATTTCGTCAGCGGTTATCTCGGGGACATTACGTTGGGTCATAAAACATTCCTTGGGTTAATCGCGCCTGCTGCATTACGATGTGGTGCCACTGAGCGTGATGGACTACGTTATCTATAACACTTCAGTGCTGACTAACAAACCACCACATCATCAATAACACGCAATGATGACGTGGTGGTGGTGAAATATGGTCATATTACTTGTCGTTTCGGACTCTGAACTACTTTGCGCCACCCGACTGCGCTTGCTTTAATAAATCACTAAAATCCGAGGGGTTACTGCTATCCATGCTGGTTTGGGGCGAAGCAGCACCAAACATTAACTCTTGGTAACGCTCCAATACTGGACTAATGCTTTCTATCCAGACCTTGCTAAAAGAGGCAACATCAATGCGGATACTTCTTACCGCCCCTACTATTTTTTGTATCGTCTTTTGGCGGTCTAAATTAACCAAATGCCCTGCTTGAGCAGCTAACTGCAGCGAGGCCTCGCTCACACCTGACTTGGCGTCAATGAGCGTTTCTATTAAGTCCTCGAGTGTCGATGCAGTGAGGCCGCTTTGCCCCTTGTGTTGCATTCGTTGTACTTGAAGTATCGCCTCAATCTTGCGTCGTAAAGCTTCGGATATTCTTTTACCTTTATCACCAATCGGTAATAACCCTGCAATGGCTTGCAGTTCTTTTATATGGCCAACTATCCAGCCCTTACCGCTGCCTTTAGTCATATCCCTGGTCCCTTCGTCAGGCCCAGCGGTTGCCAATGCGTCTTGATATGAACGTATCGCACTATCAATCCTCAGGGAGTACGCTTTTAAAGCTTGCGCTTTCGCTTTGAGTGACACGGCAGTGGCGCCAATTATCTCTTCCTGAGCCGCTATTTCTTGCGCCTTAGTCATTGTCGCTTTGTTTTTCTCATAAGCCATAACAAGGCGCTTAACTTTCTTATCCGCCGACTGCTTATTGATTGCTTGGCTCGCGCGCGATAACGCCTCTGTACTCTGAGTTATATGCGCTCTAGCTTGCTTGGTAATAACTATCGTTTCTTCCGCCGTCGCCATACCCGATAGTGATAAGACACCCACTAAGCCAATAGCAACATACCCCATTAACTTGCGTGCATTACGGTATAAACTCTGTAATCGATTCATAACATGACCTTTTTAAGTAATTGAATAATTCACCACCCTCGGTGACTAGAGTGCAACAACTGCGCTCTAGCCCATACGTCAAGGAGATAAATTTAGGGAAACCCATCATTTAGCTAACAAGCATTCAGTTAATCAGCGCGGGGGAGACCAGTATCCATTAAGTTAATGCCCATTTTCTGAAATAGGCGTGACTTAAACGTACTCCACGCTGCCTGCGTAGGGTTATCTAATATGGAGGGCATGATGGCATCACAACGCGGATTATCACTACACAACGCCAAAGAACGCTCTTTCGCCCGAGCATAATGCAGCATGGCTTCCGAGCCATTACCACGAATATGCGCTTGACAGGCTAACCGTAAGGCACGTTCGAAGCTCGCTTGCAGCGCACCACCACGGGCTAATCGACCATCGCCACACAATGTTTTAAGTTTGGTTATTTGACTACTGCCAAGTCCTTGGACCGTAGAATCAGGTAATCCAGATAACTGGGTATCAATGAGGTAACTAAGCACGAGTGCACTGTCAGGCCGGTTATTCACACTCAATCTATCAAGCAATACTTTAAGCTCCCCCCCTTTTTTAACACAAGCACTGCGGTCAGCAATAAACGCTTCACCGCCGGTAAATTTCCCTTCAAACGATGCATCACTTACCGTCGCTAAACAATCTTGGGTCTGTAACACCAGCAATCCAACACGCTCCTGGTCCGTTGCCTTGCCCATTAGCTGCGCTAAGGCCGCTTCACGTTTAACGTTACTTTCGTGTACCAACGCCTGCTCCACCTCGTTAGCACTAAGTCGCTCAACCGGTTCAACCATCGTGCTCGTGCTTGAGCACGCCACCGTCATTAGCCCGAAAGACCCAACAACACCGCTTTTTATACATTTTATTAATTTCATCATAGTACCCACCAAATTAAAGTAATGACCTGATTGTCTACTCTTATGTGCTTAAATTTTTTTTAGGGAAGGATACTTCTCAATTGCGGCGGAAGATAAAGCTCATGGTACTAAAGACGCTTACTCAAGTTAAATGTATAATAATGCAAGGCTGCGCTTTGAAATTATACCAATTGCATTAAAGATATGAACTAATGAGGCATTGTAAATTGTGGTCGTTTTCTTATGTCTATATTGGAACTCAAGCGCTTAGCTAAAACAGAAAAGAATAGCCGAACAAGAATACGCTATATAGTTTGTTGTTCATTTCGTTGAGGGTAAATCACGGGCGGACATCGCTAAATATTTAGGTAGTTCCAGGAAGCGTTAATACTTAGGTGATGAATTATCTGAACCAAGAAATTACAGAATTTCAAGATGCAACGCATCATCGTCGACCGCCACGACTTTCACTTCAACAGCAAACCATAATAATGAAATTCGTTGAAGATGCGAACCTCTCGGCTAGCGAAGGTCGCTTGCAAGGCATAGACGTCAGCAGTTTAAAATAGATAAATTTATTATTAAGCTTAGGAATGCCTATCGACAGCTACACCTTTGAATTTCTCTTGGGTATCTAGCTGTGCACGTCACCCTGAACAAAATAAAGAGGCTCAACAGCTTTTTAAAAATCTTCCGAGTGAAAGCGAACCTTCACACCCCAGATCATGTGTCATTAGAACTCGTTAATATTTTTTCAAGATGAAGTGATTCGGTCTGAACGATACAACGACACGCTTTGGGAAAATAAAGGTATTCGGCCAAGAGCTGTTAAACAGCAACAGTTTGAATATGCATATTTATTCGGAGCGGTGCGCCAAAACACTAGGGACACCCAAGTAATAATAGCCCCTTATAGTAATAGTGAGATAATGAGAGAACACTTATCATTATCTCACAAAGTACAGCACCAAATCGTTATGCACTAGTGATTATGGATGATATTATGAACACTCGCAGAGTAATTTGATAACCTTTGCATCATTAAACGTCCAGCATATACTCCCGAACTCAAGCCACTAGAACAAGTCTGGCAATGGATGCGGTAAAATGAAATAGCCAATTATATCGTTGCCTTGATGAGCATGAGGACATTGTCGATAAGTGCAGCAAAGCGTAGAATCGACTCAGAAAAGACAAGAATCGCGTGACGAAGCCGTGTGATCGGACTAGATCAATCTAGATAATTGATTAGTGCAATTGATATTAAAGCGTTCATGAATGTGATTTGGCAGCTAAATGCTACTTATAATGTGGAATGTATTTGACACAGATCGACAACTAAACGTTGTATTGCTCCTACTCAACAACACATTTATAATAATTAATTTTTAATTCATCTAATGTATTTTCGATTTGAATACTGATATCCGAGTCTGATATCTCTGTTTTTGACGTTATTACAAACTTCTCTTGCTTAGTTTGTTCAGCATTTTCGCAAGTGAAAGTTCTCGTGTACGTTTGATTATTTGAGCCATTTTGACTTAGCATTGTGCAATTGCTTAACAGTGGCAATAGAAGGATTATTGCTAATTTTTTCATGACCATTCCTTTTGTATGTCAATTGGACGCTTGAAGTTCACATCAGGCTCTTATCAACTTTCCTAATCTTTCTTATCATTTGGCACGTGCAACGCTAAATCTTCAATTTTGCAATCAAAGTACTCGCAAAGTTTATCCAAGTTATCAGTGACCGTGCTATAGCCCTTTTGGTTACAAATTTTTGTCAGGGTCATTCGATTCATCCCACAAGCCTCTGCAACTTCAGAAATAGTCACCTTTCTACCTTCATTAAATTCTTTATCAGCAATAAGCTCTTTTACTTTAAACCGTAACACTAAACCCCCTAAACGAACAAAAATCAACCTAAAACATTGACACGCTCACAAAATGATAATATGTTTAATCAAAATGATTATATAGTTAATCATTTGCACCAATAAACTTAGCTTTAAGGTGATTAATATGAGCAGTGACACACACAATACTTATCTTACAACAGATCAGTTATCAGAGCGAATTCATTACACACCACGAACAATCCGTAATGAATTGTTAGATTGTTGCCTAATAGAAGGTCGCCATTATATTCGGCCATTTGGCCGCAGAAAAATACTCTTCATTTGGGCGGCTATTGAATCGGATATGTTGGGTTCTGGCCATGATGACTTAACCTTAGCACAACCAGAGTAGTGGAGGTATGGCGTCATGGCTAAACTCACATCACGCAAAGACTCAGGGAAATTGTATTTTGACTTTACCTATCAAGGTAGTCGTTACAGAGAGCAGGCAAACTTAAAGGACACCAAAGTAAACCGCCGTCGTTTACAAAATAAGTTGGATACGATAAATGCCGAGCTGATTACCAATACATTTGATTATGGCGCTCATTTTCCTGACAGCAAGTTCGCGCGACAAATTGCCAATGTTGAGCAAGATAAGCTAGAAGAGATTGCTAATAACATACCCGACTTTGAATGTTTTCTTGAATTATGGTTTGAAGAAAGCACGTTAAAATGGCGCCCTTCACACCTTAAAAACATGTTGAGCATGAAGAAAAAATACTATCTCCCTGCGTTTTCTGGGTGCAAAGTAGACTGTATTTCTCGTGCTGACTTACTCAAATTTAGAACCTCACTGGCTAAAGTCCCTGGCAGAGGTGGGCGAGCTTCAATAAGTAACAATCGCATCAATAAGATCATGGACCCATTGAGACGAGTATTTGAGGAGGCAGCCGATCGCTATGATTTTAATACCCCCTTTATTCGAATAAAACCACTAAAGTTTGCCAAGTCTGACGTCAACCCGTTCTCGTTGGTCGAGGTGAACACTATTGTTTCTCAAGTAAGGGAAGATTACAGCCGGTATTACTTAATACGGTTTCTAACAGGCATGCGAACAGGTGAAATCGACGGTTTAAAGTGGAAGTATGTCGATTTTGAACATCGACTTATCAAGATTAGAGAGACGATTGTTAACGGTCAATGTGATTACACCAAAAATGATTATTCACAGCGTGAAATAGCGATGAGTGAACCTGTATTTAAGGCGCTAAAAATACAACATCAAGCGAGCGCAAAACACTCTATCTATGTATTTTGCTCTCTAACGGGACAGCCCATTGATCATAATAATGTGACTAAACGTATTTGGTATCCACTGTTAAAACGTCTGGGTTTTGAAAAACGTCGACCTTATCAGACCCGACATACCGCAGCGACATTATGGCTAGCTAGTGGTGAGTCCCCAGAATGGATTGCGCGGCAAATGGGCCATAGCAATACTCAAATGTTATTTCAGGTTTACTCACGCTTTGTGCCTAATCTTACTCGTCAAGACGGCAGTGCCTTTGAGAAGTTATTAAATTCATCATTTGGAGTATCTCATGAGTAACCTTATTGACACTTCAAATCAGCCTAACTTAAGTGCGGGCGTTGAGTTAAAGCGCTTTAAAGGGTGTTATAGATTAATAGCCTTTATGGCAAAACTCGATCGTAATAATAAGCCATATTGGGTGATTAAACTGTCTGATATCCATAGCTGTGTAACCGCCTATATGTTTAGTGTGCCGGAAAATATAATGGACTTGCATCATGGCGCGATGATTCAATGTGAAATATGTATTAAGTACCATAAAAATATAAAATATTTACACCTAGTCTACTTAGAGAGGGCTAGTGACAAGCTTTCGCTTGAAAAATCGGGTTTAGATTCACTACCTTGTGTTTTATGCCCCCACAAACAGTTACTGTTCGTTTTTTGTTCGCTAGTTAATAGCATAAAATGCCATGAGCTAAGACACTTTATCGCCGAGGTGTTAATACCAAGCCATATTTGCTTAGGTTTTATTCAAGCCCCCGCAAGTTTAAACCATCATCACAACAGCCCAGGAGGGTTGATAGCGCACTCGATTGAAGTTGCGCAGATTGTTGCAACCATGCCTTGGCAAGATAATGAACACCGAGATTTAGCCATCACCGCCGCTTTACTTCATGACATTGGAAAAGTAAAAACGTTATCGGCACAAATCAAAAGGACGCGTGTTGGCCAGTGGGTTGATCATGACTCTCTAACGCTTGAAATCTGTAGCAACGCATTATTGTCGTTAGGGCAATACAACGAAAAGTATGCAACCTTACTACGCCATGTTTGGACTTGCGCTTCTCCGGGGGCTAGATATGGATACCGAGCAGCGACCCCTATTGCAAATGCGGTTCAAAATGCTGATAACTTAAGTGCATCAATGAATAGACCTGCAAACAAGCTATTACGTTATGACTAGCATTTGCTCCAATGCAAGAGTGGGCATACACTTAGACCAGCGCTTGATGTAGCTCAGTGGAAATTAGTAATGTTTTAACAATGAAAGTAGAGGTAGATATGAAACAATTTATTGTGAAAATTAGCCAAGATTACAAGCTCATCACTGGCATGTTACTTGTGGCGTTTACCCTACTCATTGCCTTTGTAATAATGGCTAGCTCACAAAATTCAGACAATAATAAGCTTTGGGATATAACTAGTAACAAAAGCGAGTTTCACGCGATACTTGTACCTGAATACCGAAGGTGCCGCTCGGGTTTCCTTGGTGAAGGTAAGGCCAGCTGCTCGTTACTAATCGCTGACTACGCTAAATTAAGAGATATTCCAGGCGATTTAAATGTCGTGTTTGATGATCTAGATAGCTTAGAGAAACAATTGTACCGTTAGTAAATTAAGGCAGCAGAATGAATTCAAAACAGCGCAGACAAAGGCAGCGAAAAGTGTACCGCGATTGGGCGAACGCTATTGAAGCTGATGAATACCAAGGTAAGTTCTTTAGTGACCACATTATTGATAATAGCTCTTTTGCCGATTTTATATTTTTAGGTCAGCATAAAAACAAAAAAGTTGTTTGGTACGCCTGTATGAGCACCGCTAATAGTGATTACCTAGAGGCCGTTTCAAATATCGCCTTAAAGAGATCTTACGTAAAGCTACCAGCCTCTGCGGGTTATGATCCTTTTTATACGATACCGTCAAATATCAAAGGTAAATTAAGGATGTATCAAATGGTTGATGATCCTAATTTCCCCGATGAACCAGCGTTAAACGAAACGCGTAATAAGCTACATGCCAGTCAAATGATCGATATTTTAAACAACAGAGAACACCCAATGCCACGCTGGCATATTGAAGCCGATGAAACGTATAAATATGGCGTCGGACTCAACATTACCGTTGATGAAAGCTTTATAAACATTAGTGATATCTATGAGTTTATTGAGTCATTCAACACTCATGGCTTGCAAGTGTATGCTAATAAAGAGCTAACTCCGCTCGCCTTGAATGCACAAGAATTAGGCGTAGAGCTGTCTGAGGATCAAAACAGGGTCGTGAGAAAATCTCCTAATGCGTAGATTTAATGAATTAAATATGAAAGCACAATGGCTAGGAGAGCAATAAAATGCAATTTGGTGATAATGGCCATGTTGATACTTGGTTGACTAAAGGTGAAGCGCAAAAACTCATTAAACATCTTCAAGATTTGTTTAACCTATAAGTAAACTGCTTATTGATGATTATAAATCTAGCTCCCCATTTTCTACGAGATCCGACGTTTTGTTAATTCCCAATAATGTTCCTTGAGATTTTTTGTTGCTAGATACACCTTCGTAGTAAGAATACTCGATATCGACGAGTTCAGGAATAAATGATAACTCTTTAATTTGTAATCTAAAATTATCCCCAACATTAAGTTGAATAGTAATGTTTTTATTGCTTTTTTGAGTAACAAAAGTAACAATTAAAATTCCATCAAAATAAATATTAAGTATTTTACAACAATGCAGCGCGTCGTGTGTAAGCTTTGATGAATGGGGAGCTGAATCTGGTTTCATTGGAGCTGGTTTTGAAAGCGTTACAGTTCTGCCATCACTCCCAGTAAGAATCACCTCTGAAAGTACATTAAATATTTTTTTTAAAATTTTCTGCGATTTTAATATCTCATTTGGGTTGTGTTGCTCCAACAGGATCGCTTTGTCTATCTCACCAATCTCAATAAAGTGAATATGCTGCTCGATTAAAGAATTCATCTTCTCAATACGGTTTAGTAAAGCCCCCTCCTTCTCATTCGACGCCTCATCGACTTCGTCTATTTCACTATTCCAAAAATAAAATTTCAGGCTCTTTTCTTGCAGCTTGGGATGGATCCTTTTTTTTGAAGATTTATCGGGAATATACAGCTTGAATAACTCCTCTAGTTGATCTGAAAGTAAAGCAAACTGATGAGTATCTGTAATGACTACTCCACCGTCTTTCATGCCTTTAAAACATTTAACATCAATTTTTATGCTCATGACGAGCCTCCTAGCATTGTATTGTTATCACTCAAAATTAGCACCGTTAATAAAAAAACAGCATGGTGTAAGCGGTTGTCGGTATTTTTGGTCTTAGTTCTCGATGATGGTGAAATTATAATTTTCTTACCTTTTCGTATCGCGTTTTTATGGCGTACCTGCATATCATTGTCAGCTTCAGACGCGTTATACCCTAATTCCTTAATAATTTTTTTAAATACGGCTATGTCTTTTGACCCTAATACCAGCCCATAACGTGCCTTGTAGTTGTCTTGCCATAGGCTGGTTAGTATTATTTTATTTTGATCATCTAATTTGGCTACTTTGACTAATAACTTTTTAAATTCTACGCGCTTAATATACTTAGTCGTGGTGTGAAGTTTTTTGTGGTTACAAATAAAGTGGATATCGCTGTCTGCTTGGTTAACATTAGATCCGACATAACCAGTCTCTAGTTGGAGTTCCCAAATCGTTGCCGATACATTTTTAACAAACCAAAAATCGAGCTTAAAAAATTGCGCTATTTCTGAGCAAGTTTTTCCACTTTCAAGCGCTCTCAATATTCGTTCAATATCATTGAGCGCTAAAGTAATGCTATTTACGTTGTTGCTATTAAATGGCGGTAACGTCAATTCATTCTCTGGTGTGTTACTACGCAATGTTAGATATTGATCTGAATCTTTTAACACATGCTTTCTCAGCACCACAAAACCAAATCGTTCGCTGTCGTTACGCTCTATTATTTTGTAGCCATTGATTCTTTTAATCTCGGCAATATGGGCCATTGGAGGTATTTTTACGGTATTGAATAGTCGTTGCTCGTTGTCTGCAGCACTCATAATTGCTAAGCAATGAATATAGCTCCTTAATGTCGTTTCAGGGCCAGCGTGGCCTAATGATAACGAAATGGCATGAAGAATATTATGCTTTGAACTTTCACTTCCCGTTAGATCCTTAATAAGATATTGCGCAAAATCAGCGACGTTGTTCTGCCGACACCAGTTTTGTAATTCAGTGTATAAACTAGGTACGTAAGCGATATTATTGCTAATCAATAAAAGATAATTAGCATAGCTATGCCTAGCGTGGTGCAACCGCAAGCTATTGTCACCGCTACTTAACCTCAGTGCTTGCGCAATTCTTAAGGTGTGCTGCCCAATAGGCACTAAGCAACGAGGCATTGTTCTATCGCAAAATAGCCACGGATTTTTATGATCAGGACAATACTGGCGGATTAAAGTAATGTGATTTCTTATTAGTGTTTTTTCACTTTCAGATAGCAGTAAATTAATACTAATTCGGCGATTAGACTTAGGCGTTTTAGTGTGAAAAATGTCGCTAGATCTGACATGCACTATCCAGTGTAATTCATCGATGTCATTTATCTTTAAACATGTGGCCTCGCCTGAACGCAGTCCTGCCCGATAACACAGTATTAAAATAATTTGATTAATATCGCGCTGATATTGAGACATATCCGGGTCATTTTTTAATAACTCGAGTGCATTGGTGTATTCTCGCATTGAGATAATATTGGCATTTGCTGGTGTATCTTTGGTATTAATATTTGGTTCAATGGCATACCAATCAACTTCAGAGCAAACATAACAACTCATCACAAAATAATGAAATCGTCGCATAGTTGCGGCCCGCGAAGCGCGATTGTTGATCCGGCGGGCATCTAATGCATCAGAATAAATTTCACTCAATTCATCTTCTGACATTGATAACACACTTTTTCCTAGTACTTGCCCCAGCAAAGGTCTAGCGATATTTGATAGATAAGTTTTTACCGTTCCAAGCGCAGTGTGCACTTTCCCACCCCTGCCAGGATGCTTCGAAACATCAATTAACCACATCATGATTAATACAATTATTTGAGTTAAATGCTCAGAATGCGCAACAAGATGTTCGACACTAGAACCTTTGGGCTGGTTAATAAAATCAGCCCATGTATTGATCACAGCAGCGGTCGTATTTATTCGCGTAAACTCACCCCCTTTAATTCGTATGAGTTTTGCGTGTAGCTGCATTATCAATTTTTGTGATGCTTGAACATTATCACTTTGGTGACTACTCATAAATTTGCTACTAGGCAGCAGTACCTCTTGAACGCTTTCTTTTTCATTAACAAAATTAGGGGAGAGCGATAACCAACGGCACAATTTGCTCGCAGCAAGATCTGTCGTTTTTATCCTGTTATTACGGTAAGCATCAATAAGTGGCAGAGTAGTGATCTCTCTTGCGGCTAATAAGTATTTACCTATTGAAGATATATATTTTAATGCTTGTTTTGCGTTTGTATCTAGCGAGTTGTTTAGGCGGATCTTTTTTAGTATTTTGTCCTTGATTGGGCCTATTATTTGACTAGAGAGTTTGATTTTAACACTGGGAGTTTTGAATTTTTTAATTAATAACAGGGTTAACGAATCGATAAAAACTATGCGAACGATCTCTTTACCTTTCGTCCCTACCTGCTTTTCTTTAAATTCAAACCAATAGATATCACACTCATTGCAAGGCGCTTGAATAATTGTAGCTAAAGCTGGTATCGAAACAGCCCTATCCATCCCGCTGTTTACAACCAAACTAACCCATACCTTTGCTATTTGATCTAATGGGTTTTCCGAGTGTTTGTCACTGAGTAACCAGTCATTCATCTCTGACCTGATGAATTTTGCCTGGCGCATCTCTACTAATATATTCGGCGTTATTTGTAACCTATCAGGTTCATCTAATGCTGCTATCCAGGGGTTTCCTTTCGACACTTTGCTGACAAATCGGTTAAGTAAATAGCAACGCCGCTTTAGTGAAATTCCACAAGTAGTGTCAGCTGCACATTGCCTAGACAGCAACTGCATAACAGCATCACGCTCGTTTGAGTTACGGAGCTTCTTTAAGTGTGGAGCAACTTTTTTCCGTACCCACCGAATTTGATTTGCACGAGAATTTTGCTCGACGATCGCAAAGTAATTGGGCTGATAATGGCTAGTGACAATATTTGGAATAGTTATTCTTACTGGGCCTTTGGGAGCGGAATATTCTATTGCCTCAATGCCGATTTCTCTCAATGCATGATCGATCGTATGAGTGGCCGTTGCGGTATCAATTAAAGCAGCACATGAGTGTTCTGCTAGCGTATGTTCGCCGCTAACGACATGCCCCATCATGGCATTAGCAAACGGAGATTCGCTCTGGCCGCGCATTGAAGAGCAAAAATAATGGCGAAGAAAATTAACCGGCAAACTGATTTCAGGCAATAAATATTGCTGGATATGTGCGTTGCCAACGGGTATGGCTTTGCCGTGCTCAATATAGAAAAAAGTTGCTTCGTCGTTTATCTGCGCCCTAGCCGCTTTAATCAATTGCAATGCTATGTCTGAATCAAATTGCTTAAGCCGCCTTGCAAGCTCTGCACAATGATTTTTATAACTCGCCAACTGTTTTTTAATGATCAAGCAATTTGGGATCAGTCGAATCGTACTGTCTACATTATTTTCTTTATCCATTATCAGTGAAAACTCATGTTCAACATCGACTGTTTGAGGCGAAAATGGAAACTCCTTTCTACTGCGATGCCCCGTAGCGGCCACTAAAATCAACACTGTAAACAATACAAATTGATTGTGAAGCTCGATTATTTGTTCTGGTGAATGGTTCTCTTGTAACATCAATTGCGTGAGTGTGTGTTTCTTTAATTTAATAAATTCACATATCGCGGTCTTATTAATCGCCAGCTTACTTCCTACCACACAATTATCAGCCGCTATTAACGGGGTCGTTTCGAAACCCAAACTTGTGATTACTTCATCGTAATCGGCTTTTAATTTATTGGCATTCGCGCTGATGTAATATAGCGTTGTTGGGTTACCAAACTCTGTATTTGCGAGCAATAGCGCCGCATAACCACAATCATATTGGCGAGTAACTTTATCAAATAACGTTGATCTGATTGCAGCTAAGGTTATTGGCCGATACAACGTATTATTATTTCGCCACCAGCTGCTCAGAAACGCCGTAATCTTTGTTTCTTCGTGATGTGTATCATTGTATGAGCATAGCGCTTTAAGTGTCGTCGGCTCGCCGACACCCGTTAGCTTTAAAGCCAAAACAAGTTCCGTTGGCAAAGGTAACGCTAACCACTCACTATGTTCTGCTAATAAGCTTTTGTGCTCTGCCGATGGCTGGTATGCTGCGGGCATTTCAACACTACGTCGCCACCAAGTACCGCTAGATAATTCAATAAAATCATTTTTGAGATGGTCTAATCTCGGCATTGAATGATGTAGTTCAAAATCGAGAATATTAGTGATTGTTCTTGATGTTATTAGTGTTAATGTCACTAATAACGCAGATACAAACTCACTACCTCTCAAACCTGACTTTAGATATGGTACAAGCTCTATTAATTCATGTTCGGCTAGAGTGTTACTTCGCCACGGTAATTGTTTCTTTTCAACAAGGCTTAATCGACTGCCATAAATTGCAGCTGCTACTTTTGCCCCTTGCTCAAAATCAATACCAGCTGGCGGAGTAATTTTTATTACTTCAAAATATAAATCATCGACATCTGCATTCGTTTTCAATCCTGCCAACGAGAATGATTTTGACTGAACTTTCATGCCATTGCCGGTTACAACCTCGGGGGCCTCTGAGGCGTTATCCGTAGGCTGGTTTTTTAGATTTACGCTCAGGTTATTTTCATAAGAGGGGTCATAAAAATAATTACCGCTACTTACTTGCTCTCTTTCTTCAATCGCAGCCCAAGCACTATTAAATTTCCCCTGAAACTTAATATGTGTATTCGGCGGCTCAGTTAACTCTTCTAGCAGAATTAATAATCTTGGATAAGATACCTTTGCAAGAACAAACGGAGCATCACAAGATGATTCACCTGAAATGATTTTTCGCAGCGTGTCAGAGGCATCTTTCAATAGCCTATCTTTCTTTGACTGTTCGCATTGGTATTTATTCGATATCTGGTACACCATAAAGCTTAATAGCAAGAGTAATGGCTTAAGCTCTTTTGCAACCAACATACCAAAGCTTTGCGCAAAAAGAGCTGATACAGGGTAGTCTGTCATCGTTCCATGAAGGGGGTTAGAACCAGTAATCGACATCTTTTCAGCTTGAAATTTACGTTCAAACCAATCATTATTTTTAATTTTTTCAATCGCTGATAATACTAACTTAGATTCCTGCTCAACTTTATTTGGATACTTGAGACACAGGACAAGGTGCAATGATTCTTCTAATCGCAACAAAATATGACACAGGTGAATCAAATTAATTGTCGGTGATAATGCAACTATTGCCCCTAATAGGCTTTGCGCTTCATCTTGTTTCAAGCACGCTAACAGGCCCCTAATACCTTTATGGCTGCGCAATGATTCTTTAGTCCAACGGGATTCCAATGGCTGTATCCTTTGCTTTTAATGTTTTAAAATGGGATCCCATGGAGCATAGTGAGATATTTAAATGCATTAACTAGAATAGTTAGCTCTTGTCCCCGCAATAACTTATTAGTATCACCTTAATTAAAAATAGGCGTACTTAGGGGGATTTACCAGTAAACAGCTGGAACTTTGACGCTTTCTTCAATAGATGGCAATTCTAGAGTGACGTGATATGGCAGCGTGTTGAGTATTTAATTGTGATCCCCTAGGAGTCGACTAGCGGATTATATTTAGTACTAAAGAAGATTTATGAAGACCGTTGAAATAATAAAAATATCGAGCAGCTGTATTGCGAGGCCGCTTTTATCTTTAAAATCGCGTCCAGCGACAAGTATAAACAAGCACTGGAGTTAATGGACATTTTTATTGAAGACTACGATAAACATAAATCATTCATTGACCTACTGTGGCCCTTAATAGAATCATGGGAATCGACCGCCGATGAGTTTAAACAACTCAATGAAGCGATTGCCGCTCTCGACAGTAAAGTTTCACTGCTTGCAACCCTGATGGACCAACACAATTTAAGCACCACTGATTTTAAAGATGAAATCGGTGATAAAAGCATAGTCTCAATGATTTTAAATGGCTCAAAGGAACTGAGTCTTAGTCAGGTTAAAAACCTTTGTGTGAGGTTTGACCTGCCAGAAAAATTGTTTATAAGTTAAAATGCTGCCCTACAACGCTAAACCATCGCGACTATCAAAGTACCAAAAGCAACAATTCACCCACATCAGTAAACACCACTACTGGCCAGTAGCACCAAAATAATTGCCTATCAAAGTTAATCGTTATTTATTTAATATAATCACTTAGTCCTTAAAATGATCATTTATTACCTAAACTAAGGTCACTTAGGTCATTTAAAAAGGCAGGCAAGATAATGAGAATTAAGTACTCCACAGATATTAATGGGTTCAATACCCAGTTTCATGCGTTGTGTCGTGAAGAAACTGAAAAAATTGATATATCTTATAGATCAAACTTTGAGGTGATTGCTGTCGTCAACTCGTCCAGTTGTGAAATTCAAGACAGAAACACAGATATATTGGTACGATGCAACTTACATAGGACTGAGTTCAAGACTAAATGCCGCTACCTCGTTGACAGATCAAAATCTGTTGCATGTCGAATATGTGAGAATAAGGAACTTCTAACTATAAAAGACATCAAAAAGTTAATCGATAGTTCAAGTGAGTTCGAGTTTAAGGTCAGTGTGAATGATGCTCTGACTAATATTGAACCGAATAAGGTTGTTCATCAAAATAATGACCGTATCGACCTAGAATGCACTCACCTTTTGAGCAACGGAAAACCATGCGGTAAGACAACGCAACACAAAATAGCAAATATCCTTCATCAAATAAGAAACAACAATAATCATATTTTATGCCAAGGTCCATGCGATCAAAAATTAAAAGGAAAATCCTCTCGAAAACTTCGCAGTGAAGCTGAAGAAGAATTAAAGAGTACAAGGCATGGTCAATATGAATTACTTGAATATAAACGTGCTCATGAAAACTGTATAGTCAAACACCAATGCGGTCTGATAATTTCCAGAAGACTATCTCATATCACAGAGAATAATGATAACAATGGTTATTCAATAGAGGACTGTCCCGCATGTGGTCTGCACCTTAATCACAATATACAAAATTATTCTCATTGGGTACATGTAGTTTCAGATGGGTGTATAAGTTTGGTAAACAAAGTACCGGCCGTCAATTATGGTGAGTTTGAATGTCAACATGACCACACTTATCATTGTGATTTCGAAAAGATTCTAGACCAAAAATATCGCGGTTGTGACAAATGCTTTGTCAGCGCCGCAAGAAAACAGCGCCATTATGAGCTAGACGATGTATTAAAAATGGTTAATGATCGAGGGTTTGAAATAATAGGTTCGATGCCAAAAAGCTATAGTGATCTTGTCGATATTTCGGGACCTATAAATTATAGTCAAATTTCTTTACTTGAGTTTGTTCGTAAATACCCTGCACATAGTTCAGGGTTTGGTGTTATCAGTCATGCTGAAAAACTATCCAACGGGCGTTATTGGGTAGACGAGAACGCTTTTAAAAAAGATTATCTCGAAGCTCATTTTTTTGCAGGTTTATTAGCTGCAGATGGATGGATAGAAACGGGAAAAGCAAGGATCGGAATTTTACAACATATTAAAAGAGAGAGTACGCTAATCTCGCTTGCTCGCTTCTTAGACTACAAATGGAATCTGAATTATCATCTGCCTAAAGGAGGGGCAATGGTAGTTGAAATAAAGTTCACCTCTTCCACTATTAAACAACAGCTAGCTCGATGGGGAATTGTCGAAAACAAAAGCCTTATCTTGAGACCCCCGACGGATTTGTCTGATCAACAGTTTTTATCTTTCTTAGCGGGATATATTGAAGGTGATGGTTCAGTTAGGAAAAGGAATACAAGACGAGGAACACAATATTTATGTTCCTTATGTTCCGGATCACCCCACATGATAAATTGGTTCAACGAGAAAATTACTGATATCGTGGGAGTAAATGGCTCGGAGTACAAGAATAAATCTGTCTACAATTTGGAATTTCACCTAGAAGATTCAAAAAAGATATTCAGTTCCTTACCTGACACTGCCAAACTATCAACTAAATTGATCAAATTTATAGATTTGTTAATGCAGGAATCAAATGGGTAGAGTTTACCCACTTTTTTTTGTGTTTTTCTCTGTTTATATTTTGACGGCATGATTACCCTCGACATACTAGGATTCACACACTCATTAGAATCATCTTCTATATTACAACATAGCTCCCCAAGCATATTAGATCACTTTTAGAACAGCATGACATCGGCTGTATGGCCCTGAGCCGATTATCAGATTAACGTTTAGTAACGAAGATTTCTAAATTGGACCCGATAAAGTTATACTGAGATTTAACTTAACTAGTGGAGAGTGGCATGTCAGCTGTAATCGTTAGACAAAGTGGGGACGATAAAATCATAACCCTGCCAAAATCCATCGTAATGTCACATGGATTACATATTGGTTCAAAACTAGATATTTCGCTAGAAAGTAACAAAATCGTACTGACCCCAATCGCTGATGAAATCAGCCTTGAAGAATTGTTGTTAGGTAGCCCGAAATCATGTTTTAGTTTGACTGATGAAGATCGCCAGTGGATTAACTTAACTCCCGTTGGTCATGAAATATTGTAGTTGAGATGGAGCTTTTCATCCGATCGTAACTGTTTTCAAATTGGGCTTGTAGTGGTCTACGCAATGATAAAGGAGAACCCTATGTTAATTGCATCTTTAGTAATATTAGCTATTTCTGCTGTCTTTTCTTTAGTGAGCTTTTGTCTTTATTATAAAATTAAGCACGCTGATGAAAAGAAATAACCAAATCGATGACAGTAAGCTCAGCTCAGCGAATAATTTTCTTCGTCCTTAATAAAACCCATCCGTCTCACAATCCATGCTGTTTAGGGAGTTGGTTGAGCTGGTATCACCGTCAGCTTTAAAGCCAGTGTTGAAGCCTCTTTGGGCTTCAAGACGTATTTTTTCGGCTTTACGTATCTCTATAGCATCGCTGGCTGTGTCTATGTATGAGATGCTATCAATTACAGCCAATAAAGGTGTAAGTAAATACTTAGGGTTTCGGGCAAATATAAAGTGATCTAATATATAACCGGCGGGTAGCACAACGGACAGCGCATATTCAGGGTTAATACAAGCAGTCAACGCGATCAATGACAAGAAAAAGATAGGCAACCCAATTTTCGGGAAAGCAATCACAAGCAGTAGCAACTTGGCCAGCATAAGCAGGTAACAAACACCAATCATTGCAAGCGCAGCACCATAGATAATCTGGAGACCGGGTATTAAGCGACCTTGCCACGAAGGAAGGAGAATAAAAAAATACAAAACAAAGGTCGTAGACAAGAAGAGCAGCAACCATTTCAAGATAGACCAACGTTTAAAAATATTCATGCGTTAACACCTCATGACAATATAATATTAAACTACCATTTAATATATCTTACTCAGCCTGAATGTAACCTTAGCAAGTCAGTATAAAAAACCTTCACATGCAAAAAAATAGGCGATACTCAAGTAACAAACACCAAGCTTAGACTGATACATTTTAGAATAAAAATGGCGATTTTCAAGAATCCAAGAAAAAATTGCGCCCCTTCTATTTGTTCATCACCTCTAAGGTAAGAAATAAAGGAAGCATTATGGCAATCAATCGAGGCTCAATCGCCGCAACAGAATTAGCAAAGCTGGGAAAGTGCGATCTGTTAATTAAATCCCCACTTATAGACAAAAATATCAAGCCAGATTCGGGCAGCAAAAATGAACAAAATTGCGAAGTGTTTAATAGTCAGCGCCACTCTGATGAAAATAAGACAGATAATGGACACTATCAAACTCCAGAATTTAAGTGGAAAGCAAGAAATATCACATTAGTTTTTTGCTTTGTTGTTTTAGTGGTGATGGTTTTATTCATTTGAATGCGGCACAGGAGTACTTGTTATGAGTTTAAATGATACTTTTACAATTCTATTAATGATCGCATTTTGCATACTTATTATTGCCCTTTTTTCTATTGCTGCCACAAATGTAAGTCGTAACGCAAAGCGTGATCATAATGTATTGCGTGAAGAAAAAATAAGATTACAAGGGAGTACGCCAGATTCCATCAATGATTTGACAACAGCACTATGGCAGAAAAATGAACCTTTACCCGACGACCTCACAAACAGCCATGTTTTTTTATCCGAGCAATATATAAATAATAAATTTTTCCATGGTAGGGTAGATCAAGTGTTTAAACTTGCTAATGGGCAACTTATTGTGATCGGTACCAAACTTCGAAAATATCACGGTATATATTTGTCAGACAAAATCCAAATATCAGTTTATGCTCAAATCTTAAAGGATACTTACCGAGAATCCATTAGTGATCATGGGTATATTTGCACCACCATTACGTCAGGTTCAAGAAAAGGCGAGGAGAAATACCATAAAGTAGTGCTATTAACGAGTCAGCAACTTAAAGAATATGCTATTAAATACCGAAAAATTCGCAGTGGGCAGCACGTTCCTCAATGCACCTGTAACGGCAAAATGACTCACACATAGGTTGTTGTCGTTAATTTAGTGGAATATAACTAAGCGAAAAAATAAGCATTATCCTCGTAAAATTTAAGCATGAAACTATGTTTTGGTTAAGGAACATAACAGCCCTATCGGCATGATGGGGCAACGCTAGGGAGCTGGTAAGTAATTAAATAACAATCACCATATTATGTATAACTAGAATAGCTAGAGGAATAAATTAATATTCAGCGCTTATTATCACCAAGAGACTACTTGAGGGATTAAATCCTTAATGCGACTATTGGCCATCCCCTATCAATTCGTTCGTGTTGATCTATTATAAGCTGTTCTGGTCAAGTCCAACCGGACACTTTTCTAAAGGAACTTTCAAATTCGATTGGCGACTGATCAAAATTAGCTGAATGCAGTCGATCAACATTGTAATACTTCATATATTTAGCGACATCGTTTCGCATATGCTGCCGCGTCGGTTGTGGCA
>Ga0209291_1001364_pt1 | contig 21804 bp, 16 predicted proteins | sample GOMGulsemesocosm_FD_184633 | JGI IMG/M metagenome (GOLD analysis project Ga0209291, IMG submission 184633) | Methane-oxidizing microbial communities from mesocosms in the Gulf of Mexico - GOM9B Gulf of Mexico (SPAdes) (version 2) | ecosystem: Environmental > Aquatic > Marine > Cold seeps...
AGCTGGATTAAGTTTAAGAGTTGAAAACTTTAATACTGATATCGAAACACTTAAGGATAGCATTAAAGCTAAATTAAACGGTGTTGAGGAATCAAAAGTATTGATTAAGAAATACACAAAACAACAAGACAACGTTCGTAACAACAGAGAATTTAACTCTTTAGCTAAGGAAACTGAATTTCAAGAATTAGAAATTGAACTAGCTGAAAAGAACATTAAAGAATTCAAAGCACAAATTGAGCATAAAAGTGATGTTATCGGAAAAGCGCAAGAGCGTTTAACTGATAAAGAAACTCACTTAAAGCACAAGAAAGATGCTTTAAACGAAATTCTTGCTGAAACTGAAAAAGAAGAAGAAGCATTATTAGAAAAATCTGCTAAATACCAAAAGCAAATTGAAGAGCGTTTAATGATTGCATACAACAGAATTAGAACTAATGTAAAAAATGGTTTAGCTATTGTTGCTATTGAGCGTGGTGCTGCAGGAGGATCTTTCTTCACTATTCCACCGCAAGTTCAAGTAGAAATTGCTGGTCGTAAAAAAGTTATTACGGATGAGCATTCTGGAAGAATTTTAGTAGATGCTGAATTAGCAGCAGAACAAAAAGTAAAAATGGAAAAAATGTTCGCTAAGTTATAAGCAATCATTTTTAAATATAAAAAAGAGCTATCCTTAAACGGATGGCTTTTTTTGTACCTTTATCCATAATACACGTCAGTTCGAGTGATTTTCAATAGAAAATTGTATCGAGAACAATGTTTTAATTAATAATACACACTTTTTTCAACCTAAATCATGGGAGACATACAATTAACAAGAATCAATAAATTTTTAAGCGAAGCTGGCTATTGTTCACGTAGAGCTGCTGATAAATTAATTGATCAAGGTAGAGTTACCATAAACGGTGTTGTGCCTGAAATGGGAACAAAAATAGCCCCAACTGATGAAGTTAAAGTTGATGGTAAGTTAATATCCGAATCAAAGGAGAAACCCGTTTATTTAGCATTTAACAAACCCGTGGGAATTGTTTGCACTACAGACACTAGAGTTGAAAAAGACAATATTGTAGATTATATAAACTACCCTACTCGCATATTTCCTATTGGACGATTGGACAAACCTAGTGAAGGCTTAATTTTCTTAACTAATGATGGTGATATCGTAAATAAAATTTTGCGCGCGAGGAACAATCATGAAAAAGAATATTTGGTAACTGTTGACAAACAGATTACACAAAGTTTCCTTAAACAAATGGGGAGTGGTATTCCTATATTAGACACCGTAACACGTGATTGCAAAGTAGAACCTGTTAGCAAGTATACTTTTAAAATAACACTAACTCAAGGACTCAATAGGCAAATTAGACGTATGTGCGAGTACTTGGAATACGAAGTAACAAAATTGAAACGCGTTAGAATTATGAATATCTCGTTGGATGTTCCTGTAGGACAATGGCGTGACATTACAGCCGATGAATTAAAGGAATTAGTCTCACTTACTGACGATTCTAGCAAAACAAATTAGAAAACTAAAAAGCCAAAATCAATTGATTTTGGCTTTTTAGTTTTTATATCATTCAGCTTATGAATTCTCAACGTGACACTCACCTGCTAATAATGTATTCTTTAATAACATTGCAATAGTCATTGGCCCTACTCCGCCAGGAACTGGTGTAATATAACTTGCTTTTTTACTTACACTTTCAAACTCAACATCACCTGCTAGGCGAAAACCAGATTTTTTAGTTGCATCAGGTAAACGAGTAATACCAACATCTACAATTACCACTCCTTCTTTTACCATATCTCCTTTTAAAAATTCAGAAATACCTATTGCTACAATAATGATGTCTGCTTGCTGAGTAAAACTTTTCAATTCTTTAGTTCTACTGTGTACTATAGTAACTGTAGCATCACCAGCTTTACGTTTTTGACTCATTAAAATACTCATCGGGCGTCCTACAATATGACTTCTCCCCATAACTACTACATTCTTTCCTGAAGTCTCTATATTATAACGCTCTAATAACTCTAAAATACCGTAAGGTGTTGCTGGCAAGAAACATGGTAAATCCAATGCCATTCTTCCTACATTAGTAGGATGAAAACCATCAACATCTTTATCTGGGTTAATTGCTTTTAAAACCTTTTGCTCATCAATATGTTTAGGCAATGGTAATTGAACAATAAAACCATCAATACTATCGTCGTTATTTAGTTTATCAATCTCGTTTAACAATACCTCCTCGGTAGTTTCTTTTGGTAAGTCAATTAACGTTGAATCAAATCCAATCTGGTTACAAGCCTTAACTTTAGCACCTACATAAGTCATACTTGCTCCATCAGTGCCTACTAATATTGCCGCTAAATGAGGTGTCTTTCCTCCATTAGATTTAATTTTAGCAACTTCAACAGCTATTTCATCCTTGATGTCATTACTTGTTTTTCTACCGTCTAGTAATATCATTCGTTTTTATTTTTAGCTATAACTAGTTACTATAGCATTGTTAATTGTGTTGTTATATGTATCTATAAAAAAACGCTGGCAATTTCTTGGCAGCGCACTTTTAATTTATTTCATTCCTTGCATCATTTGCATCATCTTCTTTCCGCCTCCACCTTGCATCATCTTCATCATTTTACTCATCTGATTAAACTGCTTTAGTAACTGATTTACTTCCTGAACAGACCTACCTGCTCCTTTAGCAATCCGTTTCTTTCTATTTGCATTAATTACAGATGGTTTTTGACGCTCACCAGGAGTCATTGAATATATAATGGCTTCAATATATTTAAAAGCATCGTCATCAATATCCATTCCTTTCATGGCTTTAGAAGCACCTGGGATCATTCCCATTAAGTCCTTCATATTACCCATTTTCTTAACCTGCTGAATTTGCTTTAAGAAATCGTCAAATCCAAATTGATTTTTAGCTATCTTTTTTTGGAGTTTTCTTGCTTCTTCTTCATCAAATTGTTCTTGTGCTCTTTCAACTAAAGAAACAACATCTCCCATCCCAAGGATACGATCTGCCATACGAGAAGGATGAAAAACATCAATAGCTTCCATTTTCTCTCCAGTACCAATAAACTTAATTGGTTTATTTACTACTGTTTTAATTGATATTGCCGCTCCACCACGTGTATCACCATCTAATTTTGTTAAGATAACTCCATCAAAATTTAATAGGTCATTAAAGGCTTTTGCTGTATTAACAGCATCTTGACCAGTCATGGCATCAACAACAAATAATGTTTCTTGAGGCGTTATAGCCTTATGAACATTAGAAATTTCAGTCATCATTTCCTCATCAACAGCTAAACGACCTGCAGTATCAACAATAACAACATTATGTCCGTTTGCTTTTGCATGAGCAACACCTGCTTTCGCAATTGCAACTGCATCAGTATTACCTCTATCAGAATATACATCAACCTTTATTTGATCACCTACAACATGTAACTGATCTATAGCTGCTGGACGATAGATATCACACGCAACCAATAATGGCTTTTTAGTTTTTTTAGTTTTAAGGTAGTTTGCTAACTTACCAGAGAATGTAGTTTTACCAGAACCTTGTAATCCTGACATTAAAATTACAGTTGGCGCTCCAGACATGTTGATACCTTCAGTATCACCACCCATTAATTCAGTTAATTCATCTTTTACGATTTTAACCATTAACTGACTAGGTTGCAATGCAGTTAATACATCAGCACCTAATGCTTTTTCTTTTACTCTTTTGGTAAAATCCTTAGCTATCTTAAAGTTAACATCAGCATCTAATAAAGCTCTACGAACTTCCTTTAGTGTATCTGCTACGTTTACTTCAGTTATCTTCCCATGTCCTTTTAAAACATGAAGTGCTTTATCTAACTTATCACTTAAATTATCAAACATATATCTATACCTTATTTGAGAAATGCAAAATTAAACAAAAAGCACTGAGAAACAAAGGTTATTACTCAAGAATAGTGGTCATTATTCTAATAAAAAATGTATTTTTATCATACAAGTACAATGTATTTTTAACTAAAACTCATCTATTCGATAAAAACCTTAGATGGGTTTTGTCCTTAAGAACTGAAATTTTACAACAAAAAAAATTATCTCGATACTGTTTTCTTTTGAAAATCACTCGAAGCAACTTTTTTATATTTTTATAAAATAACGACTATTAAAAAAATTAAGACAAAAATAAAATGCTTAAAAAATCAATTATACATCTCTTATTTCTCCTTTTTTCAACAACTATACTTGCACAAAACAAAAAAGGTCAAGAGAGTAGATACACAGACGTTACCACAAAAAATGATTTGATTTATGCACTTTCAAAAACACACAAGTTAGTCGTTTGGGACATGAACAAAGGAGATATTTCTTATATTAAAAAAGAAGTTTCTTGTATCTACACCAATCAAAAAAACGAGGTATACTGTGTAACCCTTGACGGTGAAATCCAAAAAGAAACAACAACAAACAAATGGAAAAAAATAGGCACTTTTACTGGAACACCATTTGCTATTTTCACAACTACTACAAACAAAATAGCCTCAATTTCAAGCAAAGGAGTTAAGTATAATAATAAATATTATATGCCAAAAGAAAAAAACAGAATCGGAAATGGTATGTATAGTTTTAAAAATAGTAAACTAAGAAAACCTCAACTATCGTACATTGATCAGAAAGATAGAATTTGGATTAGTTATGATTTTGGAAAGTTTTCTGAAGTATTTATTTTCGACACCAAAAAAGCTGCTTTTATAAATCATAAATCCCTTTCTATTCTAGATGAGAAAAAAACATTCAATAGTAAGGAAGACTATTTAAAAGATTACCAAAAAAAACAATTTAAAAAATACCCGTATCATGTCAAAAAACTCGGAAAAAAATACGCTTATAAATTTCCTACTGAACTCCCCTTACTTTATGGAATTAAATCAATGACTCAAGACAATACCGGAAACTATTACTTTAGTGAAGGTTTAGGGTATTCTGATAAAAAAAATGGCCTTTTTGAATACCAAACAACTTCAGAAAAAAGGTTTTATAAAATTTCAGAGAACAGTGAATCTTCATTTAAAAAACAAAACGAAATTATTGGACCAATAGTTTATAACAACTTTAATGAATCGTTGTATTACTACTCCAACTACGGAGTTTTTAAATTACATAAAAACGAATCAGGTTTAAAAAATGAACTTATAATTGACCCAAATGCACTCTTGTATATTACAAAAAACACCAATAATTACGGAAGCGTAATGAATGTTACTAAATTTATTTTTATGGACGCGACTAGATTTGTGTTTTTAACCAAACAATATGGTTTTGGGTATTATGATGGTGAAAACGTTAATCTTTTTAATTAAAATTATCATCGCCAAACACCACTATATATAGTACTTAATCTTTCACTCCTAGTTTTCCTAAAATGTCTTCCATTAAACACCATTTGGTGATAGATGATTGTAGCAGGTTTGCTCCTACAAACACAGTAAACCACAACCAATTAATATTCACATAAACTGCCAATGCTACGCTAATCAACACAAAAGTTCCTGCTATAGCTCTAATTAATCTATTTTTCATTTTATTTATAATTTTTACGTTCTATTAAATAATATACTAAAGGAACAACGAGTAAAGTTAATACTGTTGACACAATAGTTCCTCCCATTAATGAAATTGCTAATCCTTGAAATATTGGGTCAAAAAGGATTACAAATGCTCCAATAACCACTGTTCCCGCTGTTAATAATATTGGTGTTGTTCGTACCGCACCTGCTTCAATTACAGCTTGTTTTAAAGGAATTCCTTCAGCTAAACGGAGATTTACAAAATCTATTAGCAATACGGAATTCCGAACCATAATACCAGCTAAAGCTATCATCCCTATAAATGATGTTGCAGTAAAAAACGCATCCAATAACCAGTGCCCTAAAACAATCCCTATTAGTGATAACGGTATAGCAACCATCATTACAATTGGCGCTCTAAAATTCTGAAACCACCCAACAATTAGGATATAAATTATCACAATAACTCCTAAAAAAGCTATTCCTAAATCTTTAAAAACTTCAAGTGTTATTTGCCATTCTCCATCCCACTTTACAGTATAATCTTCTTCAAAATCAGGTTGTTTTATATACAACTCATCTAAAGTAAATCCTTTTGGAAGTTTAATGTTTTTTAACTTCTCTTCCATTCCTAATATAGCGTACACAGGACTTTCTAAAACTCCAGCCATATCTGCCATTACATATACTACTCGTTTTTGGTTTTTTCTAAAAATACTTTTTTTCCTAGTTTTTTCCTTGACCGCTACTAAATCACCAATTGGAATCATGTTTCCTGATGAAGATTTAATTTTAAGTTGTTTAATGTCATTAATTGTTGATCTTTCTTTTTCATCAAGAGTCAACACCAAGCCTATTTGATCAAAAGAGTTTTCATTATATAAATTAGTAGCTGCTCTTTCTGACATTGCCAAACTCATAGTGTAAGCAATTTGCTGAGGAGCAACACCGTATAACATTGCTTTCTCTTTATCTATAACGAAATCATACTCCGTTTGATCATCTTCAACCATCCAATCTATATCTACAACATCATCAGTGTTTTTTAGAATGTTTTGTACTTGATTAGCTATGTCAATTTGCTTTTCATAATCAGGACCATAAATTTCCGCCACTATAGTTGAGAACACAGGTGGTCCTGGTGGAACCTCAACAATTTTAATATTAGCATTGTATTTACTCGCTATTCGCTGAACATCTGGTCTGAACAATTTAGCTATATCATGACTTTGAGCCTTCCTATCCTTTTTATCTACTAAATTTACCTGAATATCAGCCATATTACTACCACCACGCAAATCATAATGACGCACTAAACCATTAAAGGTTATCGGCGCAGATGTACCAACATACGATTGATAATTTATTACTTCAGGTCTTGTAGCTATATACTGACCTATTTCCTTAGCAACTACTGCAGTTCGTTCTAACGTTGAGCCCTCAGGCATATCAATTACTACCTGAAATTCATTTTTATTATCAAAAGGCAACATTTTAACTGCTACCGATTTGGTAAAGAACATCGCCACAGACCCCAATAAAAGTACAAACATAACCCCTAAAAACAACCACCTTTTTTTAGGGCTTTCTATCAATGGTCTTTCAAACTTATCATACACCCTGTAAATGAATGTATTTTCCATTTTCTTCTCTTCTCTCTTCTTTCCTTTTTTATCTTTTTCACGAAGAAACAAAAACCCTAAATATGGAGTAATAGTCAATGCCACAAATAACGATAACAACATAGCTATTGAAGCTCCTATTGGCATTGGTGACATATATGGCCCCATTAATCCAGATACAAAAGCCATTGGTAACACAGATGCGATAACGGTAAATGTTGCTAAAATTGTAGGGTTACCAACCTCGTTAATAGCATACAAAGCAGCTTGTTTAAAAGGTAAGCGTTTCATTTTGAAATGCCTATGCATATTTTCGGCTATAATAATAGAATCATCTACTACTATTCCAGTTACAAATACTAAAGCAAATAATGTAATTCTGTTTAAAGTATAATCAAGCATATAGTAGCTTAATAATGTCAAAGCAAATGTTATGGGTACCGATAAGAATACCACTAAACCTCCACGCCAACCCATGGCTAACATTACTACAAAAGTTACCGCTATTATAGCTCCAATAAGATGTAATAACAATTCAGAAACCTTCTGAGAAGCTGTTTCCCCATAGTTTCTAGTTATCTCCACATGCACGTCATCAGGAATTAAATTTACTTTTAATCGTTCAACTTTATTCAGTATAATACCCGCTATTTTCATAGCATCTGCGCCTTTTCGTTTCCCTATAGAAATGGTAACCGCTGGATATTCTGATTTAAATGTTGATGCCTTTTCACTTGCCATACCAAAACCTAATGATACATAATTATTAGGCAATTCAGGCCCATCAACAACTGCTGCAATTTGCTTTAAGTATACGGGTTGATTTTGATTAACACCTACCACTAAGTTCTCTACATCACCAATTGTTTTTAGAAACTCACCAGTTTTAACCATAAACTCCGTGTCATTTTTAGTAAAACTTCCACTCCCCAATTGATGATTATTAGCCTTTATCATTTCTGAAACAGACAAGAAATCTAAACCATTTCCGGCCATTTTTTCCTTATCAACTACAACACGCATTTGACGTTTTCTTCCACCAATTTCGTTAGTTATAGCAACATTTTTTATTTTTTCTATTTCATTAGTAAGTTCCTGAGCTATTTGTTTTAATTGATAATCATCATAATTCTCACTCCAAAGCGTTAATCCTAACATTGGCACATCATCAATAGCACGAGTCTTCACTAATGGCATCGTAACCCCTTGAGGCATTTGATCCATGTGTTTACTTATTTCATTGTAAAGCTTTACAAAAGAACGCTCAATATCTTCACCAACATAAAATTGAACAATAACCATTGCTTGTTCGTTCATTGCCGTTGCATATACATGCTCTACTCCTTTTATATTAGAGATAATTTTCTCCAATGGCTTTACTACCCTAGACTCTACTTCTGTAGGACTTGCTCCTGGATACCCAACAAAAACATCTGCCATAGGCACATCTATTTGTGGTTCTTCTTCACGAGGGATCAAAAACGAACTATACACCCCAACGATCATAAACACAATCATTAGAAGCACTGTAAGCTTTGAATTCATAAAGCCTTTTGCAATTTTTCCTGCCAAACCTTCTTTCATAAGTGTATTGTTATTGAATTGTTATTTTTGAACCATTACTCAACTTATTACTAGCTGAAATAATATATTCTTCATTCGCTGATAAACCAGACAACACCTCTACTTTGTCACCAAAAGTCTTACCTAAACGTAGCCAACGTAATAATGCTGTATTCGTTTGACTTACTGTATAAACTCCAGACAACTGCCCGCGTGTTACTATAGCATCAATAGGGACTAAAACCCTATCTGACTTAACTTGTTTTACATTCGAAAACTGTACTGTAGTATACATTCCCGACAATATTTTCACTTCTTTTAACTCTAAGCTTGCTTTCACTAAGTATTGTCCTCCAGTATTTTTTGAAGATGTACTTACTTCAGTTACTTTTCCTTTAAGTATTTTACTCAAAGACTTTACTTCTACATTCACTTCTGAGCCTACCTCTATTTGAGAAATATTTGCTTCCGAAACCATCGTTACTACTTGGAAACTTCCAGTAGCTTCTATTTCTAACAAAGGTACTCCTGGGTTTGCCATATCACCTATATTAACAAGCTTATTAGTTACAATCCCACTAAAAGGGGCTTTTATATTGGTATAAGATAACTGAGCATTAATTTCATTCTTCATCTGTTTAGCACTCTCCAACCTAGCTTTAGCCATATTATAATGGGCCGTAATATCATCTAGCTCTTTTTGAGAGGCACTATTTTCATTAAATAATTCCGTAAAACGATTGAAGTCATTTTTTGCATTTTGATATGCTACATTTACCTCTGTTATTCCAGCGTTTACCTGAGCTCGTTTAGCAATTAAATCTGCACTGTTTACGCTAATTAACAACTGCCCTTTTTTTATTTTATCACCAACATTCACATATACATTATCTACATACCCCATTGTTCTCGTGCTTAAACTTGCGCTATTAACAGCTTCAACTTTTCCACTAGACGATAGAAATGGGTTTGTATTATTTTCAGAAACTTTAGCGGTTTTAACTGAAATAATTGGCGTAGTATTTTCTTTTATTGACACGTTATCTTTACAGCTAAAAACCATAAATAGTACTAAAAAAAACAGTATTTCGAATATTTTATTTTTCATCTTAGCTGGTATATTAATCTTATTCATTTGTTAAAAATTTTATATATGCAAATGCATAATTATGCTGAAAAACAGCCGTGTAGTATTCTAATTGTTTTTGAACGTATTGTGTTTCCGTCATTAATAAGTCTGTAGTTCTTTCCAAACCTTGCTTAAATCTGTTAGAACGAATACGTAGCGCTTCTTTTGAGTGCTCCAAAGCCAACGTTGTTAATGCTAACTTATTCTTTGCATCTTGATACATTCGATATCCTTTTTTAAGGTCTACTTGACTTTTAGCTACATATTGCTGATATTCAGCTTTCGATTTTTCAAATTCTGCTTTACTTTTTTTAGTTTTCCCAAATCGTTTAGTTCCTTCTAAAATATTCCAACTTAATGCGGCTCCAAGCAGATAACCATTTGCATTTCCTTGAAATAATTGATCATCATGTAATTCATAACTTCCAAAAGCATTTAATCGAGGTAAAAAACTCATTTTATCAGCTTTGTAATTTTGCTCGTAAGCCTCTGCAACTTGCTGCATAGCCTTAACATCACTTCTGTTTTCAGAAAGCTCAACTATTGAAATATTTTCAGAAATTACCGTTAATGAATCTGAAGGCTTCATGATACTATATGAGTTATCATTCATTAAAAATGACAATTCATTGGACACGTTTAAAATATTACTCTTGGCATATTGTAACTGATTGTTAATTTCCGTTACTCGTACATCAACCGACAATACATCTGCCTTTTGCAAATACCCTTGTTTAAAACTGTTATTTGCCAATCGTTTATTTTCTAGAGCAGTTTCCTTTGCTTTTTCTAAAACAGCTACAGCCTTATAAGCCAATTGCAGACTCATATAGGTTTTTTCTACATTTAGCGCTACATAATCTTTCGTTCTACCTGACTTTAACGTAGTGGCTAGCAACTTTGCATTAGCAGCTTTTCGCTGGTATATTCCATCTACATTAATTATTGGTTGATTAATTTCAATTTTTGTAATATAGTCTTGAATTTGAGATGGATTATTTAACAAGTTTGGATTAAAATCTGCCGCAGTTAAAATTTCTTGATTCAACTTTGAACCAAAAGCCATTAAAGGATTGTTAGTTGTAATTGCCGTATGAGAAACTGCAATATTTGGTAAAAAAACAGCATTAGTTTGATTATAATCTCCTCTAGCTACAGATGTTTCATAATCAGATATTTTTATAGATGCATTGTTTTCCAATACTTTAGCAAGAACTTCTTCTTTAGAAATAAGAGTATTCTCTTGAGCTAAATTTAGCTGACTAGCAATTAGTGCTAGAAAAAATATTATAAAAAACGGTAAGTTTTTAAAGCTATACATTTGAATAGTTTTGTGTTACTATGCAAAGTTAGCCTCAATTTAAAAGATACAAAGTGACCTTAATCACATAAGGTTTATCAACTCTATTTTACCTCTACCTAATTTTATTTTTCCTTGATGTTCGATTTTTTTAAGTAATCTAGAAATTACTTCTCTTGAAGAGTTTAAATCGATAGCAATATCTTGATGAGTAGTCTTAATAATATTGTCTTTTGCTATTTTCTGCTTTTCATTTAAGTAATTGATTAACCTATAATCAATATTATTAAAAGCAATTTCATCAATAACTTGAAGTAATTGATCAAACTTATTTTTAAAAGTTTTTAATACAAATCTTTTCCAACTTACATATTCTGTAGACCATTTGTCTAAAAACTCTAATGGAATAAATAAAAGAGTGACATCTGTTTCTGCTTCGGCATTTATCTGACTTACCTCATTTACCATACAACAATGCAAATTATGCGCACAAGTTTCCCCTTTTTTTAGATAGTATAAAATTACTTCATTATCAAAATTATCTTTCTTAGAAATCTTAATAATTCCTTCTAAAACCAGTGGAATTGAATTAATAAATTTTCCTGGACGCAAAAACTCTTCTCCTTTTTTAAAAGGTTTTATGATACCATGTTTAGCAATCTCTTCGATAAGCCCTTCTTCTTGAAAGTCTGGAAAAATTTCTTTTAAACGTGATTTCATATTCTTGTTGTTTTACACTTCCCTCAAAGTTATAGAATATCTTTAACTACATCAAGATCAATCAATATTTCTCATAGATGTTTTCTTTTATTTTTCTTTACAACTTTATACCCTCACCTTTCAAAAAATGGTAATGACGTAATACTAACATCAGACTTTAACTCCTTTACATTAACATTCGTAATAGTATCAAACTCATTACATTCTTTCAGGAACTGTAACTCCTAATAGCCCAAAAGCAGATTTTATAACATTTCCTACTAAGTTAGATAACTGTACTCTGAATATTTTCTCCTCTTCAGTATCTGCACCAAAAATAGATACATTTTGAAAAAATGAATTGTATGCCTTCACTAAATCATAGGTATAATTTGCTATCAAAGCTGGACTTTGATTTGTAGCCGCTTGTTGAATTACTTCTGGATACAACTCTATTTGCTTAATCAGTTCTTTCTCTTTCTCATGTAATGTTATTGTAATATCTTTAGAATAATCAATATCTGCTTTTCTTAATATTGCTTGAATTCTAGCATAGGTATATTGAATAAACGGACCTGTGTTTCCTTGAAAATCTACAGATTCCTTAGGGTCAAACAAAATACGTTTTTTAGGGTCTACTTTTAAAATGAAATATTTTAATGCTCCCATACCAATGGTAGTATACACATCTTCTTTTTGAACATCGGTATACCCATCCAATTTCCCTAAGTCTTCAGAAATCTCTCTTGAAGTACTTACCATTTCCGTCATTAATTCATCGGCATCAACGACAGTTCCTTCTCTACTCTTCATTTTTCCTGAAGGCAAATCAACCATCCCATAACTTAAATGATGTAAGTTTTCCGCCCAAGCATACCCTAATTTCTTTAAAATTAAAAACAATACTTTAAAGTGGTAATCTTGCTCATTACCTACTGTATAAATCATTCCTCCAATATCTGGATTATCTTTTATACGCTGTATTGCAGTTCCGATATCCTGAGTCATATATACTGCTGTTCCATCCGAACGTAATACTATTTTTTCATCTAAACCATCCTCCGTTAAATCACACCAAACAGAACCGTCTTCTTTTTTAAAGAATACTCCGTTTTCTAGTCCTTCAGCAATATTATCTTTCCCTAGCAAGTAAGTATTACTTTCGTAATAATAAGAATCAAAGTCTACCCCAATATTATTGTACGTTACTTCAAAACCATCATACACCCATTGGTTCATTTTCTTCCAAAGCGCTACTACCTCTTCATCACCAGCTTCCCACTTACGAAGCATTTCTTGTGCTTCTAAAATTATAGGAGCTTGTTTTTTAGCGTCTTCTTCAGTTTTTCCTTCAAAAACTAAAGTTGCTATCTCCTTTTTATATTCTTGATCAAACTTTACATAGTAATTACCTACAAGTTTATCTCCTTTCAATCCCGTAGACTCAGGTGTTTCTCCGTTTCCAAAGCGATCCCAAGCCAACATACTTTTACAAATATGTATTCCTCTATCATTAATTACCTGTGTTTTATATACTTTTTTTCCTGAAGCTTTAATAATTTCCGCAACTGAATACCCAAGCAACACATTTCTAACATGCCCTAAATGCAATGGCTTATTTGTGTTTGGAGATGAGTATTCCACCATAACAGCATTGTTATCTACCGTAGGTGCAACAAAACCATATTTTTCCTCATTTTTTATTCCTTGAAAAAAGTCAAGGTAATGAGTATCAGAAATAACAAGGTTCAAAAACCCTTTAACTACATTAAAAGCTTCCACTTCTGTAACATTATCAACTAAGTATTGCCCTAGAGCCTCACCTATTTGAACAGGATTTCCTTTAACAACCCTCAACATTGGAAAAACAACCACAGTTATATCACCTGTAAACTCTTTACGTGTAGCTTGAAATTCTACTGTTGGTAACTCTAATTTGTAAATTGCTACAAATGCCTCCTTAACTTTTAATGCTAATGTTTCTTGAATTGTCATTATCTTATTTTTATAAGTTGCAAATATAACTTATGCTCGACATAAATTATATTTTCTTAAAAGAATTATTTATTTTAATAACACATACTTGTTCTTCAAATTTAAAACTTAAGTTCTAAAAAACACAACATCACTTCACCACTAATTATCACATACTGACAACTAAATAGTGTATTTTATCGATTTTTTTTGCCGTTTGCAGAAAATTTAAATTCTTGTAAAAAAAATAACATTTAAATAAAGTTTAATTCGTTAGAAATTCTTTTTTTTGCCAAAATTTTTAAATCAATGGAATTATTTTTATACATATTTGGAGCTTTATTCTCTGTAATGAATCCATTAGGAACCGTTCCTATTTTTGTTAGCTTAACAGAAGGTGACACACAAAAAGAAGTTAACAAAACATCGATGCTTACCAGTATTAATGTCTTTGTAATTTTAGTTATTTCATTTTTCTTAGGAAAATATGTATTAGCTTTTTTCGGAATTAGCTTAAGTGCACTAAAAATAGCTGGAGGGTTAGTAATTGCTACTTCTGGTTTCGCCTTATTAAAAGGAGAATTTAGCAAAAATAGAGGAATGAATAAAAAGCGTAAAGAAGCTGCTCACGAAAGAGAACGTATTTCCCTTACCCCATTAGCAATACCTATGATGGCTGGTCCCGGATCTATTTCTTTACTGATTGGTTTAAACGAGGAATTCAATAATACTTGTCAAATTACAACTACAATATTAGCGGTATTAGTAGTGTGTTTAATCTGTTACGCTATGATGAGAGGTTCACAACATATCATTAGAGTTCTTGGACCTAATGGAATTAATTCTATCTCAAGAATAATTGGATTTATAGTTATTGCATTAGGGATAGAATACCTATGGGCAGGTATTCACGCATTAATTCAAACTGTTATTTAATCATTCAATTCTAGAAAACAAAAAAGCATGAAGAATTAATTCTTCATGCTTTTTTGTTTTTATAATAATACCCTCTACTAAAACCACTGGTGGTTAAAATACTTCAGCTAACATACATCTTGCGCTTCCGCCTCCCAAAGTTTCAATTGTATTTAAATTAACTGCTAAAATTGTAGCATGTTTCTCTAATTTAAACAATTGCTCCTTAGTTAAGCTTTTGTTTGCCTGTTCACTCATTACCAATACAGCACCTGATTCTCCCTGAAGCTCTAACATGTTTCCTGCAAAAGATTGCATTTGAGCTTCTGATATAGCAATAACTTCCTTCCCAGATTTCTTCAAATGTTGTACAACATTTTTCTTTTCTTTTTTATCCTCAATAGCATCCAAACAAATAACTGAAAAATCAGAACCTACAGACAACATTACATTGGTATGATAGATAGGTTTTCTCTTGTCAGCAACATTTTGATTAGCTTTAAAGTATACTGGATCATAATCAAAATCTTCACAAAACTCAATAAACAACTCTTCATCAGATCTTGATGATTCAGCACAATATGCAATTTTATGTACTCTATCTAAAACAACACTTCCTGTTCCTTCTAAATAGATTTCATCTTCCTCTGCAGAAGTATAATCTACTACATCTTTTATCTCAATACCAGTTTGCGACTCTACGAACGCTATCACATCCTCTCTTCTCTCTTTTCTTCTATTTGATGCTTCCATAGGATAAACAGCAACTATTCCATCTTCATGAAAAGAAATCCAATTATTAGGAAAAATAGAATCCGGAGTTTGTGGATTCATTGAGTCTTTAATAACTAAAACTTTTACTCCAGCTTTTGTTAATAGCTCAACAAAAGAGTTAAACTCAGCTAATGCTTTTTCCTGAATAACTTTTGGAGTAAGCATTATATCTTGCTGAAAATGATTTGACTTTGCCGTTTGTTCATTTTTACCAAATGAAACTGGACGAACCATTAAAACGGTATTTGTGGATTGTTTACTCAATTTACAAGTGTGTTTTTATTGTTTTTGAAACGGCATCTAATACTTCAAAAGCGGTTTCAGCCATTTTGTTTCCTTTAAAATCTAATAACGGATTTACCTCTACAAATTCTACCGAAGCAACTTTTTTAGAAGCTATCAATTGATTTATTATAGCTACTATTTCATATTGATCAAAACCCTTAGGTACTGGTGTTCCAGTTCCGTAAGAAATTAAATCGCAATCCATACTATCAACATCAAAAGAAACGTAAATCATATCACATTCAGCTAATGTTTCCAATGTTTCACTTACACAAACCTCTAAACCTCTATAACGCACTTCGTGCACCATATAGTTTTTGATACCTAACTCTTCTATTTGCTTATCTTCTGGCTCCTCCGTATCTCTAACTCCAAAATACACAACATCACTAGCTAAAACTTTCGCTCCATCACAACCTATGTTTTTCATTGCATTCCAATACTTTTCAGTATCAGCAGAAATATCATTCACCTTACACGCTATATTATCTTCCGATAATGCTGCAGCTAAAGGCATACCATGAATATTCCCAGAGGGAGAAGTATATGGTGAATGAATATCAGCATGAGCATCTATCCAAACTACACCTACCCTTTTATCCGGGTTAGCAGCTTTCAAACCAGAAATAGTTCCTAAAGCTGAAGAATGGTCGCCAGACAATACTAATGGAAAATTATTTGCTTCTATATTACGTTGTACTGCATCGCTTAATCGAGTACATTGATTATGCACTTGTTTTATACGCTTCCCGAAAGAATTATTTACTTTATTATAAATAGACTCATTTTCTGTTTCAAGGTCCTCAAAATCATATTGAGTAAAGTAATCATTACGTTCATTGATAGCTGCAATCTCTATAGCATCAACTCCCATATCAGCACCACGAGTTCCCGCACCAATATCAGATCTATTCTTGATTATTTTTATAGTTTTACTCATCATTTTTTATTTTAATAGATTAAGAATATGAAAACAAAAGTACTAGTTTAAACTTTTACTTTTAAACTAATCATCTCATTTTATACTCATTATTATAAAAAAATGCGTGTTAGTATTACTAACACGCATTTTTTATAGACTTTATTAATTATATTATCTATTTGAAACATCTTTAAAAGAACGTAAGTTTTCTCCAGTATAAATTTGACGTGGACGACCTATTGGCTCTTTATTTAAACGCATTTCTCTCCATTGTGCTATCCAACCTGGTAAACGACCTAATGCAAACATTGGTGTAAACATCTCAGTTGGTATTCCTAATGCTCTGTAAATAATACCTGAGTAGAAATCTACGTTAGGATATAATTTTCTATCTACGAAATATGAATCAGATAAAGCTTCTTGCTCTAATCCTTTTGCAATGTCAAGGATTGGATCTTCAACACCTAAAGCACCTAAAACATCATCAGCTGCAACTTTTATAATCTTAGCTCTTGGATCGAAGTTTTTATATACACGGTGTCCGAATCCCATTAAACGGAAAGGATCTTGCTTATCTTTAGCTTTACCCATGTATTTTTTAGTATCACCACCATCAGCCTTGATTGCTTCTAACATTTCAATAACTGCTTGATTAGCTCCTCCATGTAATGGTCCCCATAATGCAGATATTCCTGCAGAAAGTGAAGCATATAAACCTGCGTGAGATGAACCTACAATACGTACTGTTGATGTAGAACAGTTTTGTTCATGATCTGCATGTAATATCAGTAATTTATCTATTGCTTTGTTAATAATTGGATTTGCTTTATATTCTTTATTTGGCTTGTTAAACATCATTTTCATGAAGTTCTCTACGTAACCTAATGAATCATCACCATAATCTAATGGCAATCCCATTTTCTTTCTATGTGCCCAAGCAGTTAATACAGGAAACTTTCCTAATACAGTAACTATTGCTTTGTACATATCTTCATCAGAATCCACATTCACTGAAGATGGATTAAATGCAATCAATGCACTTGTTAAAGATGACAACACTCCCATTGGGTGAGCTGTTTTAGGGAAACCATCTAATATTTTTTTGATATCCTCATCAACATGTGCTTCAGCCTTAATATCAGCGTCAAATTTTGCTAATTGTTCAGCAGTTGGCAATTCTCCAAAAATTAATAAATATGCCACTTCTAAGAAATCAGCTTTTTCAGCTAATTCTTCTATAGAATACCCACGGTATCTTAAAATTCCTTCTTCTCCATTTAAAAAAGTAATTGCACTTGTACACGAACCAGTGTTTTTATATCCTGGATCAATGGTTACAACACCACCAGATGCTCCTCTTAATGTTTTAATATCAATTGCAAGTTCATTCTCAGTACCTTTTATTACTGGAAATTCTAATTTTTTACCGTTTACTTCTAAAGTAGCTATATCTGCCATAGTTTTTTCTCCTTCGCTTTATTTTGTCAATATACCAACATCATTTTATGTTTAACTTCTCATACTAAATGATGTCATTGACATAAGGTTAATTATTCAATCCGACGAATTTACAAAAAATAGCCCTAAAAAAGAAACTATTCACGCATAAAAAAAGCGCTAAAAGTAAACTTCTTAGCGCCTTAATAAAATGTTAACCTTAAAGTTTCTATTACTTTACTTTAAAAGCATTTTCTTGTGGATAATACGCCACAAAACCTAATTCTTCTTCAATACGTAATAATTGGTTGTATTTTGCCATTCTATCAGAACGAGAAGCAGAACCTGTTTTTATCTGACCACAGTTTAATGCTACAGCTAAATCAGCAATAGTATTATCTTCTGTTTCTCCAGAACGATGACTCATTACAGAAGTATACCCTGCATTATGCGCCATATTGACTGCTGCAATAGTTTCTGTTAGTGTTCCTATTTGGTTTACTTTTATTAAAATTGAATTTGCAGTATTACTTTTGATACCACGCTCCAAACGTTTTACATTAGTAACAAATAAATCATCTCCAACAATCTGTACTTTATCTCCAACCTTATCAGTCAATAACTTCCAACCGTTCCAGTCATTTTCATCCATACCATCCTCAACAGATACAATAGGATATTTAGCACATAAATCAGCTAAATATTGTGCTTGTTCTTCTGAAGTTCTAATTGCTCCTCCAGCTCCTTCAAACTTTGTATAATCGTATTTACCATCAACATAAAATTCTGCTGCAGCACAATCCAAAGCAATCATAATTTCGTCTCCGAAACTATACCCTGCATTTTCCACTGCTAATTTCACAGAATCCAAAGCGTCTTCAGTACCATCTAATGTAGGAGCAAAACCACCTTCATCACCTACTGCAGTAGACAAACCTCTATCTTTCAACACCTTTTTAAGGTTATGAAAAATTTCAGTTCCCATTTGCATAGCTTCTGTAAAGTTTTTCGCTTTAACAGGCATGATCATAAATTCTTGAAATGCAATTGGCGCATCACTATGAGAACCTCCGTTAATAATATTCATCATTGGCACAGGAAGTGTATTAGCAGACACACCACCAATATATCTATACAGAGGTAACCCTAATTCATTTGCTGCTGCTTTAGCACAAGCTAAAGAAACCCCTAAAATAGCATTAGCTCCTAGTTTAGATTTATTTTCTGTCCCATCAAGCTCTATCATTATTTTATCAATACTGTTTTGTTCCAAAACAGAAATCCCTAATAATTCTTCAGCAATAATTGTATTAACATTATTAACTGCTTTTAAAACTCCTTTTCCCATGTAAGCGTTTCCACCATCACGTAATTCAACAGCTTCATGTTCTCCCGTAGATGCACCTGAAGGTACAACTGCACGTCCCATAAATCCGTTTTCAGTAGTTACATCAACTTCTACAGTTGGATTTCCTCTTGAATCAAAAATTTGTCTTGCATGAACACCAATAATCATACTCATAATTCTGTTGTTTTATATATTTAAAATTAAAAACCTCACAGGGTTTAAAACCTGTGAGGTCTACTTATAACCTTATGCGTTTTGTAATTTAGCTTGTTTTATATTTGCTACGAACTGATCGAACAAATATCTTGAATCATGTGGCCCAGGACTTGCTTCTGGATGATACTGGACAGAAAAACAGTTTTTGTTTTTCATCTTTAAACCAGCTACCGTATGATCGTTTAAGTGTGTATGCGATATTTCCACTTCAGGATTCGCAACTGCTTCATCTCTATTTACTGCGAAACCATGATTTTGAGAAGTAATCTCACCTTTTCCTGTTGCTATGTTCATTACAGGGTGATTAATTCCTCTATGACCATTGTGCATTTTAAAAGTAGAAATTCCGTTTGCAATAGCAATAACTTGATGCCCCAAACAAATACCGAATAATGGTAAGTCTCTTTTTATTATTTCTCTAGCAACTGCTTGAGCCTCTACTAAAGGTTCAGGATCTCCTGGACCGTTAGATAAAAAGTATCCATCAGGGTTCCAAGCGCTCATTTCTTCAAATGTTGCGTTGTAAGGAAACACCTTTACATACACATCTCTAGATGAAATGTTCTTTAATATATTTCTTTTTATTCCGATATCTAAAGCCGCTACTTTATACATTGCGTTTTCATCTCCAAAATAATAAGGTTCAGTACATGATACTTTAGAAGCCAATTCTAATCCGTTCATATTAGGACTAGCAGCTAATTGCTTTTTAAGTCCTTCAATATTATCAACATCAGTAGACATTACCGCATTCATTGCTCCATTATCACGAATATATGACACTAAAGCTCTTGTGTCAACATCTGAAATGGCAAACAAGTTACTTTCATCTAAAAAATCTTCTAAAGATCTGTTAGCTATGTCTCTTGAATAATCATAACTAAAGTTCTTACAAATTAAACCAGAAATTTTTACTCCTTCAGATTCATTTTCACTTTCAGCAGTACCGTAATTACCAATATGTGTATTGGTAGTCACCATTAACTGACCAAAATAAGATGGGTCAGTGAAAATTTCCTGATACCCAGTCATTCCAGTGTTAAAACAAACCTCTCCGAAGGATGTACCTTCTTTATCAGCTACTGATTTTCCGTAGAAAATTGTACCATCAGCTAGCAGTAATATTGCTTTTCTTCGAGTTTGATACTTCATTACTATTCTTGTTTAGTTGTGTGTTATTCTTGGCGCAAAATTAATACAAAAAAAAAGGATAAACTAAAAAGTTTATCCTTTAATACTAAGATTTTAAAAACATCTTATTCTTCTTCTTTAGAAGCTGCTGTATCTACTGCTACTGGAGCGGCTTTTTTAGCTTTACTTCTACGAGTAGTCTTTTTAGCTTCTTTCTTACCAGCGTTGTAAATTTCGTTGTAATCAACTAATTCTACCATTGCCATATCAGCGTTATCCCCTAAACGGTTTCCTAACTTGATAATACGAGTGTAACCTCCTGGACGATCTCCGACTTTTACAGCTACTTCTCTGAATAATTCAGTTACTGCTTCTTTTTGTCTTAATTTAGCGAATACTAAACGACGATTGTGCGTAGTATCACTTTTAGACTTAGTCACTAAAGGCTCGATAAATTGCTTTAAAGCTTTCGCTTTAGCAACTGTAGTGTTAATACGTTTGTGCTCTATTAAAGAACATGCCATATTAGACAACATTGCAACTCTGTGCGCTTTCTTTCTACCTAAGTGATTTATTTTTTTACCGTGTCTCATTGTAATTGGTATTTCACACCATCTTGCATCAACTCATTATGAGGAGCAAAATATGATGCATTAATTTATTTGTTTGAATAAAAAATCAGAAAGGAGTATTGTAACTAGTTACAGCACTCCTTATCTAAATAAATTAGTCTTTATCTAATTTGTATTTTGCTAAATCCATTCCGAATGTTAAGTTCTTAACCGCTACTAACTCATCTAATTCAGTTAACGATTTTTTACCGAAGTTACGGAACTTCATTAAGTCATTTTTATTGAATGACACTAAGTCTCCTAAAGTATCAACTTCAGCAGCTTTTAAACAGTTTAA
>Ga0209291_1001372_pt1 | contig 21732 bp, 17 predicted proteins | sample GOMGulsemesocosm_FD_184633 | JGI IMG/M metagenome (GOLD analysis project Ga0209291, IMG submission 184633) | Methane-oxidizing microbial communities from mesocosms in the Gulf of Mexico - GOM9B Gulf of Mexico (SPAdes) (version 2) | ecosystem: Environmental > Aquatic > Marine > Cold seeps...
ATGGCGCTGGTATCATTAACGATGTACGAGCATTACAAAACGAAGGTTGCATACAAGCGGTAGCAGAACATCAAAACGTGGCTATCTGTTTAATGCATATGCAAGGCCTGCCAAGGACAATGCAACACGCCCCGCAATATGATGATTTAATTGTCGATATTACTACTTTCTTTCAAGAGAGAATTTCAGATTGTGAAAAATCGGGTATTAACCTTTCGCGGTTAATTTTAGATCCAGGTTTTGGTTTTGGTAAATCATTAGAACAAAATTATCGTTTGTTAGCTCATATGGCAAAATTTACATCATTAAATTTGCCTCTGTTGGCTGGCTTGTCGAGGAAGTCGATGATTGGTAAACTTCTTAACCGAGAAGTTAACGAACGCTTAGCGGGGAGTTTAGCTACGGCTATTATAGCGGTTCAGCAAGGGGCTAAAATCATCCGTGTACATGACGTAAAAGAAACAGTAGATGCATTAAAAGTATTACAAGCGACCGATAAAAATAAATAACGCACTGAAAAAATAAATATAAAAGGACAAATAAAATGTCAGAGAGAAGATATTTTGGTACTGACGGTATAAGAGGCCTAGTAGGGCAATACCCCATTACTGCACAATTCGTGATGAAATTGGGTTACGCTGCGGGTCGAGTACTTGCTGCACAAGGCACTAAAAAAGTACTCATTGGCAAAGATACACGTATTTCTGGCTATATGCTCGAGTCTGCGTTGGAAGCTGGATTTTCTGCTGCAGGTATCGATATCGGATTATTAGGCCCTATGCCAACACCAGGTATCGCTTACTTAACTAAAACGTTTCGTGCAGAAGCCGGTATTGTGATCAGTGCTTCGCATAATCCCTTTTACGATAACGGTATCAAATTCTTCTCACAAAATGGTGAAAAATTACCTGATGCCGTAGAACTTGCTATAGAAGCTGAATTAGATAATGAAATGGGCTGTGTTGAATCAGCAAGTTTAGGGAAAGCAACCCGTATTGAAGACGCTGCGGGACGTTATATTGAGTTTTGTAAAAGTAATTTCCCAAGTCAATATTCATTAAAAGATTTTAAAATAGTGGTTGATTGTGCTCACGGGGCAACTTATCACATTGCACCGAATGTATTTCGTGAACTGGGTGCTGAAGTGATTGAAATTGGTACAGCACCGAACGGCACGAATATAAACGACCAATGTGGTGCAACATCAATGGATGCTATCAGTAAAGCTGTTATAGAGCATAATGCTGATTTTGGCATCGCTTTAGATGGTGATGGCGACCGTTTAATGATGGTTGACCACACAGGTTATATTCTTGACGGTGACGAATGTGTCTATGTAATCGCTGTAAACGACCTGCAAAATGGTACGATGAGAGGTGGTGTTGTTGGCACACTGATGAGTAACATGGGGCTTGAAATTGCCTTGGCAGATATGGGGATCCCTTTTGCACGCAGTAAAGTTGGCGATCGTTATGTTATGGAAATGCTAAATAAAAAAGGCTGGCAACTCGGAGCAGAAAATTCAGGTCATGTTATAAACTTAAAACATACATCGACTGGTGATGGTATCATTGCGGCGTTAAATGTATTAACAGCTATATGCAGTAGTGATAAAAACTTGCATGAACTTCGACAAGGCATGAAAAAATTACCTCAAATTCTAGTCAATGTTAGGTTTACAGGTGATAATGACCCATTATCCGCGCAAAATGTTGTTGCAGCAGTTCATTCGGTTAATGAAAAATTGACGGGGCGTGGCCGAGTATTATTACGTAAGTCTGGTACTGAACCTTTGATCCGTGTAATGGTTGAAGGACCAGAATTACAAGAAGTTACCGACTTCGCAAATGAAATTGCAGACGCAGTTAAGTGCGCTTGTTAAGCTGAATTTTCACCATACGGTTGAATTATAGGCAAATGAACAAGATATTAAGTTAAACACTTGTAACTTGTTCGTAGGTTAGTTAATATCTCGCCGCTTTAATTAGGAAAGATAAATGAATAGACGTGCAATAGTTGCAGCAAACTGGAAAATGAATGGCAGTTTGTCGCTTATAAAAGAAATGGTTTCAGGACTAAGTAATGTAGTACTGGCTGAAAATGTTGACGTTGTTGTATGTCCTAGTTTTCCTTTTTTATCTGCTTTTGCGTTAAATGCAGAAAATGAAAGTTTACAACAGAGTATTCACTTAGGTGCTCAAAATGTAAGCGAACATAAAAGTGGCGCATATACGGGTGAAATTTCAACGGATATGCTCAAAGAAGTTAATGCAAACTATGTTATTGTAGGGCACTCAGAACGTAGAAGTCTTTACAAAGAAACGAGTACGCAAGTAGCTCATAAAGTAAAAACAGTACTTAACGCAGGTTTAACACCTATTTTATGTATCGGCGAAAGTGAAGCAGAAAGAACTGCAGAGCAAACCGAAACAGTATTGGCTTCACAACTTCAGCCAGTAATTGATGAATTAGGCATAGAAAAATTTACAGATGTTGTTATAGCGTACGAGCCTGTTTGGGCTATTGGTACAGGAAAAACAGCTTCTCCAGAAATGGCACAAGCGACACACTTATTTATTCGCCAGTTTTTATCAAACTCTGATAAAATAATCGCGAATAAAGTGCCATTATTATACGGTGGCAGCGTAAATGCTGCTAACTGTGAAGAATTATTTGCACAGACGGATATTGACGGTGGTCTTATCGGTGGTGCTAGTTTAAAAGTCGACGAATTTAAAGTAATTTGCTCGTCAGCCAAAGGATCTTAAAATGTTGTATCAAGTGTTAATTATCGCTTATTTATTGGTTTCAATCTGTTTGATTGGTTTAGTACTAATTCAACAAGGTAAAGGCGCAGATATGGGCGCATCTTTTGGTGCTGGTTCATCAGCAACCATTTTTGGTTCAAGTGGCTCAGGTAACTTTTTAACGAAAGCTACTACATGGCTAGCAATCGGATTCTTCGTTATTAGCTTAGTATTAGGTAACTTAACAGCAAATCGAATCAAGTCTACAGACGAATGGAACAATTTAAATAATCCAGTTGAACAAACTATTCCAGGTGATGCTTCTATCCCAAGTGAAAGTGTAGAGCCAGCTAAAGCAGTAGAAAATAGTGATGTACCTGCAGCTACTGAAAAAGCTAACGATAGCGACGTTCCAAAGTAATATTTAAAAAGTACATATTAGCTAATTAACCTCATTATTAGCAAGATAGCTTAGAGTTATAGATAGTATAGTTTAGTATTGCGCGGTTGTGGCGGAATTGGTAGACGCGCCAGCTTGAGGGGCTGGTGACTTAGGTCGTGGGGGTTCAAGTCCCCCCAACCGCACCACTAAACTTATACAAATAGAAATTTAAAGGCCGATTCGTGATGAATCGGCCTTTTTCGTTTAGTTGCTAATTATTGCAGAGACGGTTCAAAAATACAGTCGTTGTTTTTCCTGCGATTAAGCTTGTTTTTATATTGAAGTTTGAAAAAAATTTACAGCCTTAATTTAAGATCCCACGCAATTTATCTACCAAATCATCAAATTTATGAACTTTACCTTATATAAAATATATTGTTCTAGATAAACAGGGAAGTGTCTAATAGGAACTGTTTAGGGGCTTCTGGTGGGGCTGTACTTAGTTTGCCATTGGTCTTATTCAAAATGACAGCTTCCCCATTATTGACTATATTATTTTGAAAAGGTTAAGGTCTTTTTCGGGTCAATAACCAGTCTCAGGTGAAATGGTAAAATAAGATGACGATGGATTTCTACAAAGGACGGTAATATGAAGTTTTTATTTGCATTCTCTTTTACTTGTATAGCAGGCGTATTATTTTTAAATTATTGTCACAAACCGGAAGTAAAATCCCTTACCACAGATACAGAGTCAGCATTCTCCTTGCCTGAAGGTAGTAACCAATTAATAGGTTCTCTTACTCAGAGTTTAAAACGACCTCAAGCTGAACGGATTGATGATATTACTAATGATGATTATATTGTTGAGTGTGAATCAAAATCATTGATTAAAGAGGAAGGAGATATTGACTCGCAACAGCAATATCTTAAATCATTATATAACTCTACTTCCCAAGACCGAATGTTAGAGTACGCCTTATTTGCTGAGTTACCAGATGGTAAGGCTAAGTTTGATTTATTACTAGAATATAATGAAAAATTCCCTAATAACCCATTGGTTATGATGGAAGCATTACATTTATGTGACAATTCCTCAAAGAAAAAATGTGATAAAAACTTTATTGATACCGCTATTTCTTCTGATAAGGATAATGGAGCTATGTGGTTACAATCTGTATTTTATTTCGCATCACAAGATAATGACGAAGAGATGGTCAAATCAATTTCAGGGCTTGCAAAAACGTCTTTATTCAACGAAAGGCATGGAGAAAGAATAAGAAGGTATGCTCAGGCCCTTGCTGGCTCAAATATTCCCGATTTTTATGCTAACGCCGCATCTGGAATAGGTATTGAAGCTGCAAGAGTTGCTGGATATTCACATATAGTCAATTGGTGCAAAGAAGGATTGAATGATATTGAGAAAGTTAGTGCTTGTTTATCTTTAGGGCGTAATTTAGAAAAAAGAAGCACGATATTGTTATCGCAATTAGTTGGAATCGCTATACAAAGGCTAATACATGAAGCCGATGGAAATACTGAGCTTATTCAGTTATTGGAAATAGAAAAGAAGCAGCTCACCAAGCCATGGGGGAGCGAATCGTTTATTAAGGCCTCATCTTTGATGAATCATGATGAAAAGTTACTGCGTAATTGGCTGGATAATTTCGACGAATTTGGTGAGGTTGAATCTCTAAACGTATTGATTGAAGAGGCTAAATCGCTATCTCAGACAAAAGGTCTTAGCCTGTGCACTCATTAGTTAATGTAAATAGCTCCTATTTTTTAGGTAGGTCATTGTAAATGTTGGGCTTAATGTCTAAAACCGTATTCGGTGTGACCATAGTGAACAGCACTTTACGAGATAGTGTTAATGCTTATGCTATATGAGTTTTTATTGTTTTCTAGCAGTAGTCATCAATCCTTGCTGCCACGCTAATACGGCTGCTTGAGTTCTATCACGTAAATGTAATTTTCCTAATATATTACTTACATGACTTCGCACTGTTTTTATTGCAATCGTTAACTGTTCGGAAATTTCAGCATTGTTACTGCCATTTGCGATAAGCTTTAATACTTCTAATTCTCTAGCTGTTAATGCGGCTAATACTTTTTCATTGTCCCTTTGAGTAATATGACGCAAAAAACGCTTAGCCACTACAGGTGATAATACAGGTTGACCATTAGCCGCTTTAAAAATAGCATCAACTAACTCTGTTGGAGCAATATCTTTAAGTAAATATGATAATGCACCCGCTTCAAAAGCAGGAAAAATATAATCATCTTGATGGTAAGAAGTTAACACAATAGTTTGTACTTTATTTGACAGCTTTTTAATTTTTTCAATAGCAGAAATCCCACTTTCACCTCCTGTTAACTGTAAATCCATTAAAACCACATCAGGACTTTGCTCAGAAATAAGTGCTAGCGTACCGGCTATGTTTTCAGCTTGCCCAACAAGTTCAATATTTTCTTGAGTTGATAAAAACATCGCAATACCTTGCTGAACAAGCAAGTGATCATCAACCGTGATCACTTTAACTTTTAACTTTGGTTCAAAAAGCATAATTTTAATTCAACTCCATTCGTTTTTGTTACGCCTGCCAACGGCACAATTGAAAATTCTCCCGATAAAGATTCCACTTGCTGCTTTAATAATTCAAGCCCTTGGCCAAGTATTAATTGTTTATCAAAATCGCCGTCATCTCTGACTTTTAGTAAAATTAGCTGCTTAGTTGAATGCAAAGTAATAACAACATTTTTAGCCGTAGAGTGCTTAAAAATATTTTGCAGAGCTTCCTTTATCGCCCTTAATAATAAGGCTGTTATTTCTGTCGTAAGCAAGGGCTCTTGCTCAATGTTAATATCCATTTCAACATTAACTAATGCTTTATGTTGCCACAAGGTTATTTCTTGCTTAACTACATCAACAAAATCACCTTCATTTTTAACTTGATATAATGCTTCGATAAGGTGGTTGATAGAAGCAAATATTTTTTGATTTTGGTCAATGGTCTTATCAAGTAATAGTTTTGCTTGAGTGATATCTGAGTTTAACAACTGCTTTGTACTTGCTAGTAATAGGTTATTTGCAAAAAGTTGCTGCTTAACGGTGTCATGTAGTTCAATTGCTAATTGTTGCCTTTCGTGCAGTCCTGCCAGCACTCTGTTTTCAGCAATAACCGTTGCAAGATTCTCAGACATATTATTTAAGCGTTGAAAGCTTATTCCTATCTCATCATAACTTACAATGGTTATTTTTTTTTCAAACTTTCCTTCTGCCCAAAAGGAAATGATTTCATATAAATGCTTTAGTTTTTGTTGCAAATGATAGGAAGAAAACAAAATAATAACCAAACCACAAGGCAATATATAAATAAGTGGAATAAATGAAAAAAGTAAGTACTTCATTAATTCTGTTTCAATAAATTGGTTTGCTACGTTTTTTTTAAATAAGTTTTCTCGCCAAGTTTGATGAAATATGACCGCACCAACAATATTTTGTTCATTGTCTTTCAGAGACTCTACAAAAATATAATTAAGCCCTTCAATACGTTCAATACCAGAATTAAAGTGTCCAATAAGTTTGTCACTTAAATCATCGCGTGACTTAATGGGTATTTGAGCACCTACATCGCCTTTTTGATAGGTACTGTTACCCAATTGAAAAACCAATTCTGATTTCAAATTAACAACAGCAAGGCTATTTATCTGAATATCAAAATCAAACTTACTTTGCTTAGTTAGCGTAAACTTTTTCTTTTCTACAATCGTCTGAAGTTTTTCATAAAGCTCATTATTATTAGCTAAATTTTGCTTATTAGATAAAGAATTTTGAATAGACTGTTCAACATGGTTATCAAACCAATGTTTCAACAATATTGGGTTGTGCCTTACCTCTCCTTGGTTAAACCAATACTGCCCAATAAGAAACATCAAAGAAAACAAATAACCAATAACAACAAGTGCTACAGTTAATTTAAACTTCACCGATTTGAAAAAATTTACTTTCTGCATATATTCACGATTATTGCTTAAATAAAATAATGACGTAAGTTTACCTTTAATTGGTAACTTAAAGATCAGTCTATAGACCTAGTTAACTTCCTCCTTAAGCCTCATGTAATATCTTTAACAGCATGTTGAAATAGCATCAGTTTTACTGCATCAAAGCTATTTAAGGAAACAAACATGGAACATATTATTGAGTTAAAGTCTGTATGCAAACATTTTAATAATAAAAACATAATAAAAAACATATCACTTTCTGTGCCTAAAGATTCGGTATATGGTTTTTTAGGAAATAATGGAGCAGGAAAATCTACTACGGTAAAATTAATACTTGGTCTAGTACACGCTGACTCCGGCGAGATAAATGTTTTTGATAAACCATTACAACAACAATTACCTCAAGTGTTAAATAAGATTGGTTGTATCATCGATACTCCTTCTTTATACGAGCATTTAACCGCAAACGAATACCTAACAATTGGGCAAAGCCTTAAGGGGCTAGCTAAAACGGAAATATCCAGAGTGCTCGAAGTCGTGAACCTTACCGATACTCAACAGCAGGTTATCGCCACCTTTTCATTAGGCATGAAACAACGACTTGCCATTGCTAATGCTTTACTTGGAAACCCTAAATTACTCATACTGGACGAGCCAACTAATGGTCTTGACCCTCAAGGCATGAGTGATATTAGAGTGTTGTTAAAGACATTGCCTGAAAAAATGGGCGTAAGTGTTTTTGTTTCTAGTCATTTGTTGGATGAAGTAGAAAAAATTGCTTCTCACGTTGCGATTATCAAACAAGGTGAGATTATTTTAGAGTCAGAACTGTCAAGACTCGTTGGTGAAAGTGGCAGTTTAATCTTAAGTGTTAAGCAACTAGCCCAAGCAAATAAACTCCTTTTAAAGTCAGGGTTTCAAACAACAACCAACAAAAATGAACAGTTATTAATTAGTAATATAAAGCAAACACAATGTCCAGATTTACACCGTCTACTTATTAGCAAAAATATAGATTTATTAAGCTCAACATTTACCAAACCGTCATTAGAAAAATCATTTATGCAAATAAATAACAGCGGTTTAGATATTAATAATACAGGAATTGTCTCATGAAGATTTTCACATTGATTAGAATTGAATTTCTAAAACTTAAACGTTCTCAAATTTTATTAATGACCTTACTTTGTCCACTAAGTGTTGTGGCACTACAATTTTTAATCGTTGTTGAAAACTCAGGGCAAGTTATAACAGATAAAGGGTGGGGCATGTATTGGATGGGAGCGATATCATTATGGTATATGTTTATGTTACCTCTGTATATTTCACTCGTTACTATGTTAATGAATGCGGTTGAACATAAAAATTCGACATGGCGTTTGATGGCAAGTATGCCTATTCCTCAATGGCAACTTTATCTTACTAAAGGCTTAGTATCTTGGTTGTTTGTATTTTTCTCTTCAATAGTTATGTACGGATTAACGAGCTTAAGTATATTCATCATGACCCTAATGGGTTATGAAGGGCAAGACTCTTTTAGTTCTCCATTTTTATTACATTTGGCAAAAGTTATGCTTACCTCTTTACCCATTGTTCTCATTGGGCATATGATTAGCTGGCGTTGGAAGTCTGTGATAGCACCACTCGCTTTAGGTGTTGTAATGACAATGACCGCAATGACTTTAGCAAATTCAGCCCAATACTGGATGTTTAACCCATGGACATATAACCTAATTGCCACATTAGTAAATGATGGAAAATCAGTCATAGATGCTTTAACGTATTCTGCCATATTAAGTGTGATTTTATTAATGGGGAGTACGTTATGGTTAGGACGAAAAGAAGTTAATATGTAACTAACATTACATTTAGTATTTTCCGATCTGCATGATTAGCAAACAGTATGTTAGTGTAATTGTGCATAAAAACTATGAAATCAGGCTTATATAAGTTGGCTAGGTTCTGCTTTCTTCACATTTTAGTCAATTATTAAAGCCTCTCAATGGGGCGTTATATTTCAGTCAAAAATCTGGTGATACAAATGAATAGAATACTCTTACTAATCATACCTTTTCTCGCATTCCCATTGTTTGCTCAAGAAAATGTTAAAATTTCCGATTTTCATAGATTACTAATTTTTAATGATAAAAATCAACTTATGGTCGCAAAGATCAAAGATACTGATTTTTGGGTGACGCCTGGCTTGTACAGTCAAAACAAAAAACTCACCAATGAAAACCTGCATAAGCTAGCTTCTGAGTATGGGCTTACAATAACTCAACCAAATTTACGAGGGGTCTTTATTTTAAAAAATAAAAAGACGAATATTGATTCAAATCGATATTTCTTTAATGTGAAGGTAAATGGAGGGGATATTAAAACGCCAGATAACATCGAAGAAATTAAATGGTTGCCTGTAAATGAGGCAATGAACGTTATTACATTTCCCCATATCACTATGCTTATAAAGCAGATTATGGATTATCCAGACGTCGAATGGGGAGGTACTGTATTGAGGTATAAAGAGGGTACAAAGTTAAAATCAAAAATGATTAAGTCTTTTTATTCCTTAAATAGTGACAATAAATAATAAGAGGTGTCGTGCGGTGACACCTCATTTGTCTTTCCTGCTGTCTTGTTGATGGGTAGTGATAATTAAAACGTTCAATGCATTTGATTCACTATTTATCTATTAGTTAAGTTACTGTTCTGGTGGCTGATGTTAACTCAGAATTCATTATTTAAACGTCGACAGATAGCGATACTTGGCTAGGTTGCCCCAATAGATTCAAGCCAAACCACAAGATTGGAATCGCTATGATAAATGTTATCCACCAAAGTAGTCCAAAACCTGTAGCCAGTGTACTTAAAAGTGCGATGAAACCAACAAAAAGCGCATATGGCATTTGTGTTCTAACATGATCAACATGATCACATTGAGAAGCTAATGAAGACAAAATGGTGGTGTCTGAAATTGGTGAACAATGGTCACCCCACACAGCACCCGCTAGCACACAAGAAATAGACGAGTATATTATGTGCATATCTTCGGGAGACACAATCCCATTTTGGTTTGAAACTAAGCTCCAACTTAGAGGGATAACCAACGGAATGAGTATTCCCATGGTGCCCCAGCTTGTGCCTGTACCCAAAGAAATGACGCCAGCTAAAACAAAAACAATTGCTGGAAACAAAGCCGGGGAGATCCCATTTCCTATTATTGTCGCTAGATAGCTTGCGGTATTTAGCTCTTTAGTAACTTCAGCTAATGCCCAGCTTAACACCAGAATTACCAGCGCTGTTGTAACGCTACTTAAACCATTGGTCCAAGAATTTACAGCATCTTCTAAAGAGTGTGTTTTTTGAATCACGGTCATAATAATAGCGACAATAGATCCAAAAAAACCTCCAAGTAACAATGCTGAAAATGAATTTGCAGTACCGAGTATTTCTCTTAAGGTATTTCCTTGACCCGTTAATAAAATACCAGCGATTACAGTGATAATTAAGGTGAGTATGGGGAGTATTGCATTCAATGAACTGGATCTTTTTACTTGTGATGTTTCAATCGCCACAACAGGCGAATTCCCAGCAGGGTCTCCTGCAATCGCTCTTCTTTCTGCCTTTAACATTGGCCCAAAATCTTTACCTGTAAATGCGATAAATAAAACAAAAATAAGGGTTAATATTGGATAAAAACTGTACGCTATAGATTCTATAAAAATAGCAAAAGGTTCATTTAAGCTACTGATATTTTTGATGGCCGTTTCAATTAACCCCACCTCATAACCAATCCAAAGAGAGATTAATGCGATAGAGGCGATTGGCGCGGCAGTAGAGTCAACTAAATAAGCCAACTTCTCACGGGATATTTTTGCCTTATCTGTCAGGGTACGCATGGTATTACCCACGATCAGAGTATTTGAATAGTCATCAAAAAATATAGCAAACCCCATAAAAACAGTACTAAGTTGTACGCGCTTTCGGTTGCTAGCCCAACGTTTAATGTGTTCGGTTAAGCCAATTAACCCACCATTGTTAGATATAACGCCAACCATGCCACTAATAAACAGCGTTAAAAGAATGATTAAAATATGGCTAGTATCATTCATCACATTTAACGCATACTTTTGTGGTACATCTACCAAGCCTATAAATAGACCGCTAAGATCTTTGCCAGCGATTGCCCAAGCTCCAAACCAAATACCTAAAAACAACGCTACAATAACCTGTCTAAGAATAAATGCGGCTGCAATAGCGATAAGAGGAGGTAGAATAGAAACAATATTTGGAGCTCCTGTTACTTCCCCTTCGCTAGCCAAATACGAAATAAACAAAGAGATAACAAGTAACACCACTATTGATACCCAACGTTTAATGCCCATTGTTCCTCCTGCCTTATGATTCAATTAAAGTTTAATTTATTTCTAACGAAAATGCTGAAAACCCACTTTATACAAACATGGCTATTAACTTCGGATAGTTGAAATTGTTTATCTATGATCAAATTGAGTGTAGGTGATGAAAATAAGAAACACCATTATTCGAAAAATTAGGCGTTGAGAAGATATAAGCGGGAGTTAAAAAAATAAATGGAATGGGCTCTTTCTTTATGTTTTACTCATTGAAGTAAAATTTAATATCTGAATGTTTACAGAGTTTTCCTCCTTTATCTTTTTAAATTATGGTGGTTTTTGATGTTGGCTTTATTGTGATAATTGATGTAAAAAAAGCGGTTAGTGGTGTTATTAAAACTAACCAAAAATACATCTGAAACAAGCACCTTTTGCACGAGTGAGGTAAACCAAATCGCCACCATGGTTAATCATAATTTGCCGTGAAAGGCTTAAACCAATGCCAGAACCTTGTCGTTTGGTAGTAAAGAAAGGGACAAAAATCATATCTATGACATGCTCGCCAACACCCGCACCATTGTCAGCAACTTCCACATAAAGTTGTTGTGCATTGTTTTGGGCGACTGTTACTGATATTTGATTATTAACCACATGTTCATTCTCTGAAATCACCTTTTGTTTACTATTATATTTTACTGCTTCTATCGCATTTTTAATCAGGTTGATAAGTACTTGCTCAATTTGAGCACTATCTAACATAACCAATTGTTTATTTTGAATATCAATAGTTAGGGTGGTATTACATTCGATAAGCTGTTGTCTATAGAGAATTTCGATGCGTGTTAAAATAGTCGCTAATTGGCTAGTAACCAAGTTTGGCATGGGTAAGCTACTAATTTGTCGAAAGCTGGCGATAAACTCACCTAGGTATTGCGTACGAGAAGCTAACGTACTAAGCGCTAATATTAGATCTTGTTTATTTTCTTCATCGGTAAAGTTAAGGTCCTTTGGTATCAGTCCCTGACAAGTTTGTGCAATAGAAGCTAATGGGGTTATGGTATTGGCAACTTCATGAGTGAGTACATGAGTGAGTCGCTTATAAGCTTGTTGCTCCTTATTCAATAACAATTCATGAATTGATTGTAAGGTAACAATTTTACGCTCTTGTCCATGTATTTCAGCAATACTTACTTGCAACGTTAAAGTATCTGTCTGCTCTCCATGTTGCCATAGCACAGTACTTTGCATGTTATTATTCGCAGAAAAAATGATATTGCCAATATTACTCAACTCATTGATATGAATAACACTTTTACCTAGCAATTTAGCAACTGCGGGGTTCGATTCAATAACATTCCCTTCAACATCAAAAACGATGACAGCAAGGTCGATATGCACTAATAACGCTTTCAAAAATTCACTTTGGCGCTCGGCCACAAATCGTGCTGTTTGCATTTGATGTTTCACCCCTTCAAAATGCTGACGCATTGGGTGATTATCACTAAATCCCAGGGTGTTATCACCATTTGCTAATGCTCTTACTACTTGTATAAGCTGCTGGTCTTGGCGCTTAAAACAAGTCAATAAAGAAGCCGTTAATGAAATAGATATTACAAGTAGCAACAGCAAAGTCGAAGACATGCCAATCGTATTATAAACCCGAGTTAGTACTGCGACACAAACCAGTAAAGCGGTAAGGTTAATAACTAATAATAAAGACGGGCGATTATTTAAAAAAGTCATAAGATAAATTCAGTAAATTAAGTGAAAGTGGGTAATAAAATGATAACAGTTATAGGTCATGTTTATCTAATCGACGGTACATAGCACCTCGCGTTAATCCCAAAGCCTTTGCCGCTTGACTCACATTTCCTTGGTGATGCTTAAGGGCAGCACGCACGGCACGTTGCTCTAATATTTCTAAATTAAAACAGTCATAAACTGTATTATCAATACCAGTATCAACTTCATCTTTTTCAGCGCTAACAGCTAAATTAGACTCTTGGGTGACATGCTCTTTTTCAGGCTTTTGATTGGTATTCACACCAATCACTGAGCAAATATCTAAAACACCACAGTCACTTAAAATGACGGAACGTTCAATAACGTGAGCCAATTCGCGTACATTACCAGGCCAAGCATAATGGCAAAGGCGATTCATATCGTCAGGTGCAATAGATAAGTTTCTTTTATATTTACGGCTAAAATGTTCAAGATAATATTCTGTAAGTAGGGGGATATCATCTACTCGTTCGCGCAATGGCGGTAAGCGTATTTCTACAGTATTGATACGGTAAAGTAAGTCTTGCCTAAAACGGTTTTCATGAACCGCTTGAGGCAAGTTTTCATTGGTAGCGCAAATGAGTCGAATATTCACATCTATCGGCTTAGTTCCACCAACTGGGGTGATCTGACGATTTTGCAGCGCGGCTAATAACGTTGCTTGTTGACTTAAGGGGAGATTGCCCAGTTCATCTAAAAACAAACTGCCTTCATGGGCGAGCTCAAATCGGCCTGTTCTATCAGTCTTTGCGTCGGTGAAAGCGCCTTTCTTATGTCCGAAAAGTTCGCTTTCAAATAAGCTTTGGGCTATCGAGCCCATGTCCAAGCTGATAAAGGCCTCATCACTTCTGTTACTTGCTAAGTGTATAGCATGTGCCGCCAGCTCTTTACCCGTACCACTTTCACCGGTAATTAAAATGTTAGCATCAGTTTTTGCCGCTTTTTCAATGGTGTCAAAGACTTGTTTCATCGCAGAGCTTTGGCCTAGAAACTCAAAGCTCTTTCCTTTTAGCGCATGATTCAATCCTACGGTTTGCCGAGTAAGTTTACCTACTTTTTGTTTATCTTTAGCATGTGCGAAGCCAGCAGCAATGACGGCTAATAACTGTTCATTCTTCCAAGGTTTGGCGATAAAGTCAGAAGCACCTGCTTTTATAGCATCAACTGCTAACTGGATGTCACCGTAAGCTGTCATAAGTACTACAACCAATGACGCGTCTTGAGCTAAAATTGACTTGAGCCAGTGAAACCCCTCCTGACCACTTATCGCATCATGGTTAAAGTTCATATCTAGTAATATCACTTCAATTTTATGCTCGTTAACCATCTTCTCAATGTCAAAAGGATTATCTGTTGTTACGACGGTTTGATAATGTTGCTTAAGCAATAATTGCGCAGCAATCAAAACATCGAGGTTGTCATCAACAATTAAAATTGAACCCGATTGCTTCATTTTTATGATCCATTTTATAGCATTTTTTTTAGTCTACCTGCCTTTGGTAAAAGGGTCTAGTTATTGCCTGTCCATAAATGGACGCAATTGATGATTGTGTACTGTTTGTGGACACTATTGGCGGACAGTTAAATAGGGTCTAAATATTTATCTTGTTGTTTTTATTCGTTTAAAGCTTTTTTTTGATATTTGGCACAAGTATTGTAACTACAAGTGATAATTAACGTAGAAATATTAAAGATAGTTAAGTGGATAACGAGAATGGATAAAAAAATAACTAGCTCTCCGATACAAAAGTATTTCAAACGTAGTATTTACGTCGTACTTTTTTTAGTTATAACCGTTGCCGCTTATAATTTTAATCAATCAAGTATAGAAGGGCGAAGTCATCACTTAGCAATAAATACCCTAACCATAAGCTCAGTTACGCAAGGTACATTTGTTGATGCTTTAAGTTTGCGAGGCCAAGTTGTGCCAAAAACAACCATTTATCTTGATACCACCGCGGGTGGTCGTGTAGAGGAACGCTTAGTTGAACAAGGAGAATTTGTTAAAAAAGGACAGACTTTAGTGCGTTTAAGTAACACAAATTTGCAACTCGATGTGATGGGGCGAGAAGCACAAGTTACAGAGCAGCTCAATTTCTTGCGCAACACCCAAATGAATATGGCAACCAGTCGATTAGATTTACGTCGAGACTTATTAGAGGTTGAATTACAAATAAGCCACTTACAAAGACGAGTAAAACAGTCATCGACGCTAGTTAAGAAAGGTCTTTTGGCTAAAGATAGACTCGAAGAAATCGAAGATGATTTACGTTACTATAAAGCAAGAAAAGCACTGACTATGGAACGACAAAAACAAGAAAACAGTATACGTAAAGTACAAGTGAAGCAGTTAGAAGACAGCGCTATTATGCTGGAAAAAAATCTACAATTTGCCCGTGACAATTTGGACAACTTATTAGTAAAAGCCCCTGTTGCCGGCTATTTAAGTGAGTTTACTGTTGAACTTGGTGAATCAAAAGAGCGTAGTGCCCGCCTTGGACAAATTGATATTCCTAATGAATATAAATTAGTTATTCGCCTTGATGAATTTTATTTAAACCAAATACAACAAGACTTATCTGTAATGGTTAAATTAGAAACGGGTAATATTATGGCTAAGGTTAGTAAGATTGATAGCCGAGTTAATCAATCTCAATTTCAAATTGAAGTTGCTCTACCAAAAAATGCGGGCAACATAAAACGTGGTCAAAACATTAATGTTGAATTGATGTTAGGTGATAATAAAGAACAAGCTTTATTGCTTAAACGCGGTGCATTTTTTAGCAATAGTGGTGGGAATTGGGCCTATGTACTTAACGACGATGGTAGTAAAGCGGTACGACGAACCATCAGCTTAGGGAAAAAGAACCAACAGTATTTTGAAGTATTGTCTGGCCTAGCACTTGACGAGAAAGTGGTTACATCAAGCTATGGAAACTTTGATAAAGCCCAATATCTGCAATTAAACTAATCCGAGTAGCATGAATTCATAACATTAAGAGAATAATAATGATTAAAATAACTAATTTGGGCCGTACTTTCCGCACGTTAGATTTAGAAACAGCTGCATTAAGTAATATTAACTTAACCGTTAACGAAGGGGAGTTTGTTGCCATTATGGGCCCGTCAGGTTGTGGTAAGTCAACCTTATTATCGATATTAGGTATGCTCGACTCTCCCTCAAGTGGTCGCTTTGAATTCGCAGGAAGTAATATTGCAACTTACAACGAGAAAAAACTCGCACAGCTTCGTAAAGCTGCCATTGGTTTTGTTTTTCAAAGTTTTAATTTAATTGATGAACTCACCGTTTATGAAAACGTAGAGCTACCACTGCAATATCAAAAAATTAGTAAGAGTGAACGTAAAATACGTGTTGAAGCGATATTAAAACGCGTTGGTATTGACCATAGAGCTGATCATTTACCACAACAGTTATCTGGCGGGCAACAACAACGTGTTGCTGTTGCCCGTGCCTTAGTTATCAACCCCAAACTTATTTTAGCCGATGAGCCTACCGGTAACTTAGACTCAAAAAATGGTGATGAAGTGATGGCGATGTTACGTGAATTAAATAAAGAAGGCACCACTGTTATTATGGTAACTCACTCAGAAAAAGAGGGGAGTTACGCCGATAGACTAGTACGACTACTTGATGGACAAATCATGCTAGATAAAGCTAATCAGGTTACACAAACTGCTGAGGTTGCTTAATATGCTCGTTAATTATCTGGTCACTGCCATACGTTCCTTTAAGCAACATAAACAACATTTCTCCCTTAATTTAATAGGACTTAGTATTGGTTTGGCTGCTGCGATACTCGTTGCATTATTTGCCCAAAATGAACTGTCCTACGATAGCCACCAACCTGATGCTGAGCGGGTGTATCGTCTTACACAGGATTTAACTAAGATAGGTGTTGCAGTATTACCATTCTCTAATTACGTTAAAGCAGCGGCAACAAGTAAAAGTTATAGTCAAGTAGAAGACATGTTTGCCTTAACTTCGATTGAATCCAATGAAAATGCCATTAGCACTGTAAAGTATCAAGGACAAGGCTATAAATTAGGGGCCATAGTAGGAGCCACCCCAAATATTGAAAGCTTTATTAATATGAACACCTTAACAGGTGATCTTAAAAGTGCCTTAAGTACACCTAATAGTTTGGCATTAAGTGAATCAGAAGCGATACGGATTTTTGGCCATACCGATGTTATAGGAAAAGCTCTGCATCATGATAAAGGACAATATGTAGTGCGCGCTGTGTTTTCTGACTTACCTGAGAACACTCATTTTGCCTTTAAAAATCTAACCCATGTAACACATGATCCCGCAGATACAAGTAGTAATAATAGTTATGTATACCTAAAACTTGTAGAACAATCTGATCCAGAAGTATTGGAAAAAGTGTTCACTGAAAAGGCTGTAACGGAGCAACTTAAAGGCAAAGCCACGTTGAGTCTAATGCCATTGCTAGATATACACCTCACAGCAAAATCTATGGCTGAATTTAAAAAAGGGGGAGAAAAACAAGATGTGATGATCTGTATAGGGTTAAGTGCATTATTAGTATTAATTGCGAGTTTTAATTTTATTAATATGACCGTAGCACTATCTTCTAAACGCGCCAAAGAAGTAGGGGTTCGCAAAACGTTAGGGGCAAGTAAATCTCAATTAGTAGCACAGTTTCTGTCTGAATCAGTGCTTATGTCGTTATTAGCAACGCTGATTGCAACTACATTAGTTGAACTTCTTTTACCAAGTTTTAATACGCTAATAGACCGCGAATTAGCGGTTGATTATAGCTCAAATTTCAGTGTGATGATTGTCGTACTGTCTATCTTAGTGGGGATTGTTTCAGGTTTATATCCAGCATTTTTTATCTCATCATTTAGTGTAAAACGGGTGTTAAGTGGCGATTTGCAACATGGTAATACGGCGACCTTAGTTCGCAAAGGTTTACTCGTATTACAGGGTGCCATTTCAATTGCATTGATCATTACAACTGTCGTTATGAATCAGCAACTGACCCACTTAAAAAGTTTACCACTGGGGTATGAAACAAAGCAGCGATTAGTGATTTCAGAAATGCCAGCGGAACTTGTCTACGCCAAAGAAACGACTTCTATTGTAAACAGACTCAATGACATAGAAGGGATTCAGCAGTTAACCGTTTTAGGATTTAAAATTACAGAATCGCCTATCGTCAGTGCAGAACTTACTTGGCCCAATGGCGAAAAGGCTGATAGCCGAGTACCTATAACAGGTGCGGGTTTTAATATAGTAAAGGGGCTGGGTTTAACATTGTTAGCTGGGCGTGATTTTAGCCTTGAATTTGCTAGCGATTGGGATGTTGTAACTGAGGAACCATTCAATAGAAATGTGGGCGCTATTATTACTGAAAGTGTGGCAAAACAAGCAGGGTTTAGTAATGTGGCAGATATAATAGGTAAAACCATTTCGAGTGCAAATTCAAATTACCCTGCAGATATGCGCGTCGTTGGAGTAGTAGCCGACGTAATTGTTGGCAATGGGGAAGGAGCAAAACTGATATTTTTATGTGGCTATCCTAGTTCTAACATAGCTGAAGTTATTTTGACAATAGACCCGCAAAACGTCCTTCCTATTCAACAGGAAATAATTGAGCTTTTTGGTGAACATGCCAATATTTTTGAGCCTAAAGTTAGCTTGTTAACCGATAATTATAAGGCGGTATTTAAGGGAGACGAACGGGTTTCTCAAGTTGTGTCTATTTTTACTTCTTTAGCTATTTTTCTAACTATGTTGGGAACATTTGCTTTAGCTTCATTCGCCACATTAAGACGTCAAAAAGAAGTGGCTATGCGTAAGGTATTGGGAGCATCACGCTTTAGTATAGTAAACTTGCTAGCAAAAGAGTTTCTGTTCTTGATGATTGTCAGTATAGCCATTGCTTACCCGGTAACTTTTTGGCTAGTGGGGGATTGGTTGGCAAACTTTAATGAACGTATTGAGCAAGCATCATGGGTATACATAGCTTCCGCCCTTAGTATAACAATGCTCACTTGGCTTACTGTGGCAAGTTTAGCCTTAAAAGTCGCTAGTGCCAGACCTTCGCTTATCTTACGTGATGAATAACTGCTCTTAGATTGTCAGCAAAGCCTGAGGTAGAGAAGACATCATTGATAGTTCACGACCAAACAGTATTCACTAAAGTAGGCATAAGAAATTATTATGTCTACTTTAGTGAAAAATCAAAAGGTTAACCTGTCAACTAAGATGTAATTGCCAGGTTAATTAGAGTGGCATCAAATAGTTCTGAACATAAATATTTTTACAACCAAAATATAGCACTAAAGTTTTACCCTTATTTAACTTCAATTGCGCGTTTACCCGCCTTCTTTATGGCCTTTGTAATAACTTAAATTAGCGCGATACTCAGCACTTTTAAGTCATTACCCACCAAACCAACAACTCAATATCTTCCTTAATTGAATGTGCCAAACAGTATGGATAAAAAATAATTTCAAAATGAAAGTATAGGGGGAAATAAAGGCAAGGCCAACACGACTAATTGACTATCTATTGAGGAATGTTTAGATCAAATAATTAAAATAAATTGTTAATGAAGGCCGGTGATTTCACTCATGAATATGCAATAAAGTTGGCTGTTAGAACGTCTTGTTTTATGTTAGTATCTGCGAATTAAGTTGATCATTAAGTGACCTATATGTGCTTATTAAATGATCGTGCATGAAAAGTTGTTACTTATCAATCTAGTGCAATATATAACCTAAGATAAAGGTTTTCAGTTGTGCAAATGGATAAATATTATTCATGGTCTACCATTAAGAATTAATATTTAAAAAGGAATTTTCTTGATTATTAAATTAATAAGCTTGGCATTTTTAGTCTTAAGTTTTACATCCACCCCCCTCTATGCGGCACAACTGAGCACCGTTGCTACTGCCGATAATGAATTAGATGCGCGAGCAGAGGCTCTTCGTCAGTTAGCTGAATCCATTCAGGTAAAAGTATCAAGTCAAACATTAGTTTCGAGTCAATTCAAAGATAACGTAGCCACTCAAGAGTTGGTTGACTCGGTTAAAACGTCAACAGATTTAACGTTGCTCGGCGCAGAAGTTTTTGTCATGAAAACAAAAAGTGGTTATCGCGCAGAAGCGCAGTTAGATACTGAGCAGTCGTTTAACCTGTACCTCACTAAAATTAAAGCTGAACAAACGCTTATTAACAGCGAATTAAAAGCTTTTGAGCAACTTACAAGCGATGTTGATAAGTTTGTTCGTGCTACTAAGCTTATTTCTCAATTAAATTTTCATATAAAAGATTATTTAGTCGCGACGATGTTAGTGGTAAAACCTGAAATCAAGCATGAAACAGAACAACCTAAATGGTTAGCTGACTTAGCCAATAAAAATACTTGGCTTATAAATTTGACTCAATATTTAACCAAAATTAAAGCATCAACAGTCACTGATATTAGATTAGCCGCTTTGTTGTTAACTGAAGGCATCGATCAAAAGAAAGTCTATACTTGCCCCATATTTAAAGAAAATGGCTCATGGCTAAAAGAATCGAATTTACTTTATTATGAAATTAATAACTCTTTACCGACCATAAGTAATGATAAAAATAAAGCGAAGTATTTCCTCATAGGTCACCTTACTACTAATGAAAAAGGTAAAACGATAGTCAGCTATCAACTACAAGATCAATTTTTAAATATTTTGCAACAAACACATGTCAATATGCCTTTAAAGAAGGCTTCATGGCAAACACAACCAAAACAAGATAATAACGTACTCTTATCCATTGATTACCAGCTTAAAGATAAATCTGGAAAAGTGCTCCCTACCGATATTACAACACAGCAACAGCTGTATACGTTAGCTCAACAAAGTGTGTTAAGAAACAAATCAATTACAAAACCTGAACAGTGCAGGTCGATGAGTAAATTATCGTTAGCAGCACTTACCAATGCTTATGGAACGAGTGATCAAATCTCACTAAAAATATCGGCTGAAATAAGTACCTTTGTGCTTAGACCTGATCCAAAAGAGCATGAATTTGCCTTAGCAAAAGTCACTTATCAACAAGTCGACTTAATGAATCCAAATGAAATAAACAATAAAGCTGCAGTGGGTAAGAAGTTCCCAGTATTAGAGCCTAATAACGCTTTATTGGCAGCAGTAGAAATGGCATTTAAAAAGTTGAATTAAAAAATAGCGCTTGCTCATTATTTATCATTCGCTATCAGCAATATTGTTTCAATGAATGTTAATAATGGCAAGTCGAGCTTACGAGCACATGAAGAATGTTTTGTTAACGAGTTACAAAGAATCGCTTAGCCAAACAAAGAATAACTCAAAAAATTGATCAAAAGAGAGCATGAAAATGGATAATTCAATAAAAGGTAATACGGCAAAGATGAGTCGACAAACATCGAATATATTTCGACGTATA
>Ga0209291_1001373_pt1 | contig 21724 bp, 19 predicted proteins | sample GOMGulsemesocosm_FD_184633 | JGI IMG/M metagenome (GOLD analysis project Ga0209291, IMG submission 184633) | Methane-oxidizing microbial communities from mesocosms in the Gulf of Mexico - GOM9B Gulf of Mexico (SPAdes) (version 2) | ecosystem: Environmental > Aquatic > Marine > Cold seeps...
AACAGCGTAGCAGTCTTTGTTCTTCATAAAGAGTATAATTTAAAATAATTTAATCTAGTACATGAGTAAAGGAGTAGCTATAACTGGGATGGGAATTATTTCCGCTATCGGAAATAATGTTTCAGAAAACTATGCATCACTTATTGAAGGTAAAAAAGGAATTTCTAAAATTTCTAAAATAGATACCATTCATAAGGACGCTATAATGGTAGGTGAAATTGACTTTACAAATGCAGCCTTAGAAAAGCAATTAGGACTAAGCGCTGATAATAATTATTCTAGAACAGCATTATTAGGTGTTGTAGCTGCTAAACAAGCTATTGAAAATGCAGGAATCACGGATATTAATAAATACAAAACGGGATTAATTTCTTCAACAAGTGTTGGTGGAATGGACATGACTGAACAGTATTATTATGAGTATTTTGACGATGCAACACATCGGAAGTATATTGAAAGCCATCATGCTGGTGATTCTACTCAAAAAATAGCAAAACAACTTGGTTTAGAGCAAAGTTTAGTGACTACAATAAGTACAGCTTGTTCCTCAGCTGCTAACGCAATTATGCTTGGCGCTAGGTTGATTAAATCAGGAGAGTTGGATAGAGTGGTTGTAGGAGGTAAAGATTGTTTATCGAAGTTTACCATTAATGGTTTTAAAACCTTAATGATTCTTTCTGATACCTACAATACTCCTTTCGATGAAAATAGAAAAGGCTTAAATTTAGGTGAAGCTGCTGCGTTTTTAGTTTTAGAATCAGATAAAATGGTAAAGGCAGAAAATAAAAAAGTATTGGCATACGTAAAAGGCTATGGTAATGCAAATGACGCTTTTCATCAAACAGCATCTTCTGAAAATGGTGATGGAGCAACTTTAGCCATGGAACAGGCATTAAAAGTAGCTGGGTTAAAACCAACGGACATTGACTATATCAATGCGCATGGTACTGCAACTGGAAATAATGATTTATCAGAAGGTAGAGCAATACAACGTGTATTTGGAAGTGATGTTCCTGACTTTAGCTCAACAAAAGCCTATACTGGACATACGTTAGCTGCTGCTGGTGCCATTGAAGCCGTGTATGCGGTATTGGCATTACAAAACAATGTAATTTACCCTAATTTGAATTTTAAAACTCAAATGAAGGAATTTGATATTACTCCTCAAACAACTCTTAAAGAAAAAGAGTTACAAACGGTATTATCTAACTCATTAGGGTTTGGAGGAAATTGTTCAACAGTAATTTTTTCAAAAGAACAATAATGAAAAAAGTATATGTAAATAGTGTTGGTTCAATTTCTGCTCAAAAAACCTTTGATAACACACAGTTTTTAGAAGAAATAATAGCTCACACCGAGACAGTATTAGCCGTAGTAAATCCAAATTATAAGGACTATATTCCACCTGCAGCTGCTAGAAGAATGGCTAAAGGAATTAAAATGGGAGTTGTCGCATCTAAATTGGCATTAGAAGAAGCAGGCTTAGAAAATGTAGACGCTATCATTACTGGAACGGGAATGGGCTGTGTGAGAGATTCTGAAAAATTTGTGAGTGCAATTATTAATAACGACGAACAATATTTAACACCAACCTCGTTTATTCAATCTACTCATAATACGGTAGGTGGGCAAATTGCATTAGGGATTAAATGTAAGGGATATAACTTTACATACGTACATTCAAGTAATTCATTTGAATCATCATTATTAGATGCTAAATTAATGCTAAACTGTAATGAGGCAACTAATATATTAATTGGTGGTGTAGATGAAATAGGGGAGCATACTACTAAATTACATCGGTTGGTAAATCATGTTAAAACCACACCAATAGGTTCATCCGAACTATTAAATTCGAATACAGAAGGAGCTATATTTAGTGAAGGTGCTAATTTTTTTGTATTAGCGAATCATAAAAACGAATCATCTTACGCGGAAGTTGTCGGGGTGAAAATGTATAATTCACTAACAAGTACTGTTTCCGATCTAGCTCAACAATTTTTAGAGGAAAATGATTTATCTGTAAATGATATTGATGCAGTGGTTTTAGGAAATAATGGAGATATAACTTTTGATACCTATTATAATGAGTTATCTGAAGGAATATTTTCAGCTACGCAACAAGTGTATTATAAACACTTATGTGGAGAGTTTAATACAGCATCTTCATTTGGATTTTGGTTGGCTTCAAAAGTGTTAAAATATCAACACTTACCTAAAGTTGCAAAGCTAAATGAAGTAAACCCTAATTCATTTAAAACGGTATTGTTATACAATCAATACAGAGGAGAAAATCATAGTTTTACCTTACTTTGTAAATGTTAAAGTTTACTATTGTAAATATAATTACAGTGCTATCAGTTGTAGTAATTCAATTGTTATCACTGTCAATTATTTTTTATGTTTTGGTTCTTTTAGTGTGGTTAGCATTAACTATAATAGGTTCCTTTCATATCCGATGGAACTACCATTTAAATTCATTAATAGCCAATTATAAGATTAGTACTAATCAAGTAGCCATTACTTTTGATGATGGTCCGCATCCTTATTTTACCCCTAAGGTTTTAGAGTTACTAAGAGAATACAATGCAAAAGCAACGTTCTTTTGTATTGGTAAAAACATTGAAAAGCATCCTGAGTTATTTCAACAGATGGTAAATGAAGGTCACACGATAAGTAATCATACCTATTCACATGCAAATAGTATAGGTTTTATGAAAACTTCAGACTTAATTTTGGAGATGCAAAAAACAAATTCGATTATAAAAAAAATAACGGGATTGGAGGCTAAGTTGTTTCGACCACCATTTGGCGTAACCAATCCGCGTATAAAACGAGCATTAAAAAATGTTGGTTTACAATCTATAGGGTGGAGTATAAGGTCCTTGGATACGACTTCAAAACCCAAGGAACAAATACTTAAAACTATTTGTAATAAACTAACTAAAGGAGATGTGGTGTTGTTGCACGACACTAGTGATAAATCAGTTGAAATTTTGGAACAATTATTGTTATTTCTGAAACAGAACAAAATGGAGGCGGTTACTGTAGCGACTCTATTTAATATAAAAGCATATGCGTAAAATTATTTATTTACTATTGTTTATGGTTAGTGCAATACATGCGCAAACAAAAATGACCGATGCAGAAGCGTTACTTTTAAAAGAGAAAGTAAAGTCACAAGCTGCAAAAACGAATACCATTACAAGTAATTTTGTACAATACAAGCATTTAGATTTCCTTTCCAATGATATTGTTACTAGTGGAAATTTAGCGTTTAAAAACCCTGATTTAGTAAAATGGGAATATGTGAAGCCATTTGTATATTCGGTAATATTTAAAAATGAAAACTTGTATATTAATGATGAAGGGAAAAAAAGTGATGTAAATTTAAGTTCGAGTAAGCTCTTTAAGCAATTGAATAAACTATTAGTGAATAGTGTAAAAGGTGATATGTTTGACGAAAAAGAATTTGATATATCCTATTTTAATCAAGAAGCAATTAGTGAGGTGCATTTTACACCCATAAATAAGAAAATTTCAAAATACATAAAAGCTTTTCATATTCAGTTTAATACTCAGGGAGATGTAATTGAAATAAAAATGATAGAACCTTCTGATGATTATACTAGAATTGTATTTAGTAATAGAACAATAAACAATCCATTGTCCGATGCGGTATTTGCTCACTAGTTTACTCTTTTTTTTAGCAAGTTGTGCTTCATATCAGCAGCGAAATAATTTTGAGAAACAAGAAGTTCTGGATGTTGAAATTACGAACCCTTATTTCTCTGATACTTCTAAAGATTATGTATACAAAGCAAAAATTGATTTTTACGACAAATCTTTTGGTGGTTTATTTATTGTAAAAAAAATAGCAGAAGCGCATCATAGAGTTGTTTTTACGACAGAAATGGGTGCTAAAATATTCGATTTTTCTTTTCATAATGATGAGTTTAAAGTGAATTATGTTTTAGATGAAATGAATAAAAAAATACTACTAAATATTTTAGAGAAAGATTTTAGAGTATTAGTACACGAAAATGAAAAAGTAATTAGTAAAGCTGTAAAAAAGGGTTCAGAGTTGTTTGAAACCGAAATAGTTAATAAAAAGTATTACTATTTACTTAATGGCGGGAGCTTGAATAAAATTACTCGCGTTAATAATGGAAAGGAAAAAGTACAGTTTTTATTCTCGAAAATAGGTGATGCTTCTGCAAAAAACATTCAGATATTGCACAAAAATATTAAACTAACGATAAATTTAAAATCAATTAATTAGAATGAAAAAAACGTTAATAACACTAATGTTAATGGTGATAACGTGTACTATGCTTTCACAAGTAAAAGTTAGACCAGGTGTAAGGTTAGGGATAAATAATTCAACACTTCTAAGGTTAAGAGATGCAGAATCTAAATTTGGATTAAATGGAGGACTATTTGTGAATGTACATTTATCTGATTTTTATGAGTTACAATTAGAAACGTCTTATTCTGAGCAAGGTGCTACAGGAATAATAGAGAATGCGTATTTTGGAATGTGGGGGGGGCAAGAAACTCCTACATATAGTGAAGTTCCTTTTGAGGTTACTTATGTGTCTTTAGATCTAGTAAACAAATTTTTTGTTTTAAAAGAAATGGGAATAAATGTTCTTATAGGGCCGAGTATAGATATTAATGTATTCGATGATCATAGAAATTATTCAGAAATAGATATTTCATTTACAGGAGGTATTGGATATGAGTTACCATTTGGATTAACAATTGAAGCCCGTTATAAGCAAGGAATAATTGATTTAGGAGATGGTTTTATAACTGTCGGATCTGGTACTAGTTACGATGAAAACTATTTTAACTCAGTAATTCAATTAGGAGTTTCGTATAAATTTAATTTCTCTAAAAAGAAAGAGTAATCGTATTGAAAAAAAAGGCCATAAAAATATAAAATAACAGCTGTTATGCCCTTTAAAAATCATGAGCTTTTTAAAGAACATTTTCTAAACGATCTCGTTAAGTTGTATGAAGTAGTTTTATTCTCATAAATTAAGGCTGTTACTACAAGAAATATTCAGATATTGCATTATAATATTAAACTAACGATAAATTCAAAATCTATTTAATATGAAAAATCTATTATTAGTAATAACAATTCTTGGGGTTTTTGGACTTTCATTCTCTCAAACCAAATCCGCTCTAGGATTGAGAGCAGGGATTAATATTTCAAAACTTACGAATGCAAATTTAGAAACGAAGTCAGATGTTTATTTGGGAGTTTTTGGACACTTTAAATTTTCTGATTTTTATGCTTTACAACCTGAAATAAATTATTCTAATCAAGGAGGTAATGCTATTAACTCAGAAGATAAAGATGTTGACATACATTACATATCTATAACTGTGACAAATAAACTTTTTGTTCAAAATTCAGGGTTTCATTTTATAATAGCTCCAAGTTTTGACTTTGATTCTGATGATACACTTATAGGTATTACAAATAGAAATGAAGGAAATGATATTACATTTTTGGATATGGCAATCGGTTTAGGATTCGGTTATGAGTTCAAAAACGGAATTGGTATTGAAGCTAGATATAAACGTGGATTTATTGATGTTTTCTCAGGAAGTTGGCATGATTTCGACTCAAATCCATTATATAATGAGGAAAACCAATTTAATAAATTGTATCAAGTTGGATTAACCTATAAATTTGATTTCTCTAAAAAAGAAGATTAATGTTATTAAAAGATTTTTACAAAGTAAACGTACTAGAAACTGTTGAACATAAAACAACAGCTGCTATTACCATTAATAAAAACCATGAGGTTTTTAAAGGGCATTTCCCTGGGAACCCAGTTACACCAGGGGTTTGTATGATGCAAATAATTAAAGAGCTTACGGAAGGAATAGTTTCAGAAAAGCTATTTATGCAATCGTCAAGTAATATTAAATTTATGGCAATTATAAATCCGGAAAAAACGCCTGATTTAGTATTGACGTTAGATATTACGAAAACAGATGTAGGCTATAAAGTGAAAAATGTATCTAAATTTGATGATACCGTGGCATTAAAATTGACAACTAATTATAAAGTTGTTTAATTCTCAATTAGTTTTAAGTATAACCTTATAGTGTGAAAACCATTGTTATAATCATATCTTTTTTATGTATTTCTATTCAGTCTTTGGAGCTGAATACTATACGTAATGGCTATAGGGAAGCTTCACAGGACAGTACTAAACTTGAGGCCTATAATATGCAATTGACAACTATAACTAAGAGTAGTAAAACTGTTTTTGTAGGGTATAAGGGTGCTGGTATTGCATTAAAAGGTCGTTATTCTAAAAAAATAAAAGAAAAAAAGCGTTTTTTTATAGAGGGGGTTTCCTTGGTAGAATATGCCATAGAAAAATCGCCTAGGAATATAGAACTTCGTTTTATTCGCCTTGGCATACAGGAAAATACTCCTAAATTGTTAAAGTACAAAGGAAAAATTGAAGAGGATAAAAAGTATATTTTAAATAACTTTAAAACAGTTAAATCTTCAAGGTTGAAAAAACATATTGAGGAATATATTTTACAATCTAAAGTCTTCACAACTGAAGAAAAAAAGGTATTTTTGAACCTGTAACTAGTCAAGCATTTAACTGCAGTGGATACCATTTTAATTAACAATAAAATTAATGATTTAAAGCTTTGTGTGTTGATACCAACATACAATAATGAGCGCACGATAAATCGTGTTATTGATGGTGTTTTAAAGTACACCAGTAATATCATTATTATTAATGATGGAGCTACGGATAGCACATCAGAAATATTAAAAGCCTATCCTAAATTAAAACAAATTCATTTTCTTAAAAACAAAGGAAAAGGAGTAGCTTTGAGAGAAGGTTTTAAAAAAGCGCATAAATTAGGATATAGCTATGCTATAACTATTGATTCTGATGGGCAACATTACCCAGAAGACATACAAGTATTTATTTCGGAAATAGAAAAATCGCCTGATAGTTTGTTAATTGGTGATAGAAATATGACTCAGGAAGGGATTCCTAAAAAGAGCAGTTTTGGAAATAATTTTTCTAACTTTTGGTATACTTTTGAAACTGGAGTGAAGCTTACCGATACGCAATCAGGCTATCGTTTATATCCGTTGAAAGTATTGGCTAAATTAAACTATTTCACCAATAAATTTGAGTTTGAAATAGAAGTTATTGTGCGTGCTTCATGGAAAGGAATTTCGGTAAAAAATGTACCTATTCAGGTATTGTATGATGAATCAGAGCGCGTTACGCATTTCAGACCAATAAAAGATTTTACCCGTATTAGTATTTTAAATACTGTATTGGTACTCATAGCTTTATTATATATCAAACCAAGAGATCTTTTCAGAAAACTAAAAAAAAAAGGACTTAAACGATTTTTTTTAGAAGATTTTCTGCATAATTCGGACTCTAAAGAAAAGAAAGCATTATCAATTGCTTTGGGGGTGTTTATAGGTATATCTCCTTTTTGGGGACTTCAAACCGCTTTAGTCATCTTTTTAGCTTTAACATTTAAATTAAATAAAGTTATCGCATTTACATTCTCTAATGTAAGTCTGCCGGTTTTTATTCCGTTTATCATTTTTGGAAGCTTTCAAGTAGGTGCTTTTATGCTTGGGGCAGAGCCTGTAATTAATAATATTGAAGATATTAACATGGAAAACATCAATTTCAAAGCACATTTATCGCAATATTTGGTAGGTAGTTTTTCTTTGTCAATTTTCTTAGCTTTGCTGTTTGGTACAGTAGGGTATGTTACGCTATTGGTTTTTAGTAAAAAGAAAAAATAGTGGGGCAATTTTTTTACAGCATATATTTAAGGATTAAAGCACATAAGGTAATTACTTTATGTAGTATGTTACTATTGTTAGTGATATTACTATTTCTGTCTTTTCAATTAAAATTTGAAGAAGATATTACAAAGCTTATTCCTGAAAATGAAAAAGCAGTAACCTTAAATAAAGTATTAGATCAAGTTGATTTTTCGGACAAAATTGTTATTCATTTAAAAGTTGAAAAGCAAGGAGATATTACTGATTTAACTCAATTTGCAACTAAATTAGTGTCTTCCTTTGATGAAAATTGTAGTGATTATATACATGAAATTCAAGGAGTAGTTAATGATGATGATTTTGAAGAAACACTAGACTTTGTATATGATAATTTGCCTTTGTTTTTAAATGAAGGAGATTATAATAGTATTCAAGAAAAAATTGCAACTGAAGCAATACAAAAAACAACTGCGGACAATTACAAGACATTAATATCTCCATCTGGTTTTGTTGCGCGGAACACGATATTAAAGGATCCGTTTGGAATTAGTTTTTTAGGGTTGCAAAAACTAAAAGAATTACAAATAGGAGATGATTTTACTATTAAAGATGGTTTTGTAGTTACTGCCGATGAAAAGCATTTGTTGTTATTTATCAAACCGAAGTTAGCATCCAATGAAACAGATAAAAACACTGCATTTGTAACCCAGTTAAATGATATTAAAGATACTTTAAACAATGCATATACTAATAAAGTATCTGTTGGATATTATGGGGCTACTGTTGTTGCAGTGGCAAATGCGAATCAAATTAAATCGGATATCCAATTAACTGTTAGTATTGCACTATCTATTTTATTGTTAATACTAATCTTCTTTTATAAAAAGTTAAGTATTCCGATTATATTGTTTATTCCAACAGTATTTGGAGCTTTATTGGCTATAGCGACACTATATTTTTTTAGAGGAACAATATCAGCAATTTCCATAGGGATTGGTTCTATTTTATTAGGTATTACATTGGACTTTTCGCTACATATTCTTACACATTATAGAAGTAATGAAAGCATAAAAGAATTATATAATGATGTTGCCAAGCCAATTGTAATGAGCAGTATTACAACGTCACTAGCATTTTTATGTTTACTATTTATCAAATCAAGAGCACTCCAGGATTTAGGGGTTTTTGCTGCAGTGAGTGTTTTTGGATCGTCATTTTTTGCATTGGTATTAATACCTCATTTGTATAAACCTGGGAAAACTAAGGTTAAGAAAGCTAATTTTATTGATGCGATAGCCCAATTGGCATTTGGTAAAAATAAGACTCTTATTATTGCTTGTTTGTTATTGTTTATAGTTTCTGCATTTACCTATAATAACGTATTGTTTGATAAGGATATTTCGAAAATGAATTATCAAACGGAGGAATTATTAAAAGAAGAAAAATCGTTAAATAGTTTATTAAATACAGCATCAAAGTCATTATATGTTGTAGCACATGGTAAAACATTAGATGAAGCATTATCAGAAAATCAGAAAGTATATACAGCATTAACAAAATTTAAAATAGAGGAGAAAATCATTAGCTATAGTTCTGTAGCTTCGGTTGTTTTAAGTGAAGAACATCAGCAAGAAAAAGTTAATCGTTGGAGTGATTTCTGGTCTGAGGAAAAACAAAATTTTGTTCAAGAAGAATTGATTGCCTCAGGAAAACCGTATGGATTTAAACCATCAACGTACAATCAATTTTACGATAAATTGAATATGCTTCAGGATGTGTTGACCATAGAGGAATATCAACAAATAAAAGCATTGAACACTCAAGAATATATTTCAGCTACTGATAATTTCTATACCGTTCTGTCTTCATTAAAAGTAGATAAGGCCAATGTTGATGAAGTGAAATCATTTTTTAAAGGTAATAATAATGTCGTGGTTATTGATAGGCAGGCAATGAATGAAACCTTCTTAAATGGGTTTAAAAACAATTTCAATATATTATTAGGCTATTCATTTATAGCGGTACTATTAGTATTGCTTTTCTTTTTTAAGCGTATCGAATTAGTGTTTATCACAATTATCCCTATTGCTTTAACTTGGTTGGTTACAATTGGTTTGATGGGAGTATTAGGCTTGTCGTTTAATATATTCAATATCATTATTTCTACATTTATATTCGGATTGGGAGTAGATTATGCAATATTCATGACCAATGGGCTAATAAAAGAATATGAAACAGGTGAGCGTCATTTACCTATTTACAGAACATCTATTATATTATCGGTCATTACCACAATATTGGGAGTAGGCGTATTGATTTTCGCTAAGCACCCAGCACTGTACTCAATAGCATTAGTTTCTTTAATAGGAATATTAACGGCCTTACTAATCACTTTTGTCATCCAACCCATAGTTTTTAGAGGAATTATTACCAATAGAGCGAAAAAAGGCTATGCACCTTTGGAGTTTAGAAAAACCATTCACTCCATTATTTCTTTTACGTTTTACGGATTAGGGGGAATGTTTTTATCATTAATTGCTATTAGCATATTAAAGATATTACCAATAAATAAAAAGGTTAAATTTAAATGGTTGCATGGAGCAATGGCTAATTTGGCAACATCAGTATTGTATTCAAATCCGTTTGTGAAAAAACGAGTTGTTTTAAATAAGGAAACTTTTGAAAAACAAGCTATAATCATCGCTAACCATACGTCATTCTTAGACACACTTGCGATTGCCTTAGTTACTCCAAAAGTAATTTTTTTGGTGAACGATTGGGTGTATAAGTCACCTGTATTTGGGCAATTAGCAAAGGTAGCTGGGTATTATCCAGTTTCAAGTGGTGTAGATGGAAGTTTGGATCATCTAAAGGAAAAAATGCGTCAAGGCTATTCATTAATTGTTTTTCCGGAAGGGAAAAGAATGTATTCTAATAAAATTGGTAGGTTTCACAAGGGAGCCTTCTTTTTAGCAGAAGAATTGCAATTGGATGTATTACCATTATATATTCATGGAAATGCTGAAGTGTTACCAAAAGGTGATTTTATTATATATGATGGTGCTATAACAGTTAAGTTAGGTGATCGTATTGCTATGGATAACCCAATTCTCGGAGAGTCAATTAAGGACAAGTCAAAAAATATTAGTAAAATATTTAAGGACGATTTTCAAAATTTCAGAGAAGAAGTGGAATCTCCAAGTTACTTTAAAAAACTAGTATTAAGTAATTTTATATATAAGTCAAAGGAAATTTATTCTGCTGTTCAATCAGATATAGAACAGCATTTAGAATTGTATTATAAAGTATCTAAACTGATACCATTAGAAGAAAAAGTATTACATATTGCAGATGACTATGGACAGCTAGATTTGTTATTGAACTATTATAGTAATAAACGAAAAATGACTGCTTTTATAAGCGATGAAATTAAGTATAAAGTAGCAAAAAATAACTTTATAGGAAATGATAGAAAAGTAAATTACTTGAATTCGTTAGAAAATCATTCAGCTAGTAAGTTGGTACTTATTTCGGCTCCAATTCAAATTACTGATTTGGAATTAACGCAAGTAGATAAAGTAATTATTGTAAATAAATGCATGGAAGCTTCTCTTTTTACTGAAGCTGGATTTATAGCGAATGAACAGGAGTTTAACGCAGTTGTTTTAACAAGAAAAAATAAGTAATGAAAGAAAACACATACGACATTGTAATAATAGGAAGTGGATTAGGTGGATTAGTGTCTGCTTTGATTTTTGCTAAAGAAGGGTATAAAGTATGTGTGTTGGAAAAGAACAATCAGTTTGGAGGAAACCTACAAACCTTTGTACGTGATAAAAGTATTTTTGATACAGGAGTACATTACATAGGTGGTTTAGCAGAAGGAGAAAATTTGCACCAATATTTTAAGTATTTAGGGATAATGGATGACTTAAATCTTAAAAAAATGGAGGAAGATAAGTATGACGTCATTACTTTTGAGGGAGATGAAATTCAGTATCCTCACGCTCAAGGATACGATAATTTTATAAAACAATTATCAGAGAAATTCCCTGAAGAACGAGCTGTTATTGAAACCTATTGTGAAAAAATAAAAGAAACCTGTAACAGTTTTCCGTTATATAATTTACAAATTGGTGATGCCTATTATGATAATACGGATCTACTTTCTTTGAAGATTAAAGACTATATAGAAAGTATTACTGATAATGAAAAATTACGTGCTGTTTTAGTCGGATCAAATTTTTTATATGCAGGAGAAGATAATACTCCTTTTTATGTGCATGCATTGTCTATAAACTCCTACATTCAAAGTTCATGGCGTTGTGTAAATGGAGGAAGTCAAATTTCTAAATTACTGATCAAACAAATTAGAAATTTAGGAGGAAAAGTTTTAAAATATAAAGAAGTAACCAGTTTTGGTTTTGAAGGTAAGAAGTTAGTTTCAGCAAAAACCAAAGATGGTAATGAATATTTTGCTTCACAATTTATTTCAAATATAGAGCCTAAGTATACCCTAAAAATGTTAGGGGAAAATAAAATGCGTAAGGCGTATACCAAGCGTATTGAAAGTATAAAAAGTGTGATTTCTGCATTTAGTGTCTATTTCGTATTTCACCCTGAAACCTTTCCATATTTAAATTACAACCACTATCATTTTAAAGATATGAACAGAGTTTGGGATGCTCAGGAATACACACAAGAATCTTGGCCTGAAGGGTATATGTTGTCCGTAGGAGCGAAAAAGAAGGAAAGTGAATGGGCTGAGAATATGACTTTTATTACGTATATGCGTTATGATGAAGTGAGAGAATGGGAGGATAGTTTTAATACGGTAGCTGAAAATGACGAACGCGGAGAAGCCTATGAAGCTTTTAAGAATAAAAAGATAGAACAAGCAATAGTTGAAATAGAAAAGAAATTTCCGAATTTCCGATCTTGTATCAAATCAGTGCACTCATCTTCACCATTATCTTATCGTGATTATATTGGGGTGAATGAAGGTTCAATGTATGGCTACGTAAAGGATGCTGATAGTCCAATGACGTCTTTTTTATCACCTAGAACGAAATTAAAAAATTTATTTTTTACAGGTCAAAGTATCAATATGCATGGGTTGTTGGGAGTTACCATAAGCGCAGTGTTAACTTGTTCCGAAATGTTAGGGAGAGATTATTTGGTGGAAAAAATAAACAAGGATCTTGAAGCATTAAAAGTAAATTAATGAAGAGTATTACGTACATAAAACTTTTTTTATATTGCTGCTTACTATTGATAATTGGATCCTGTGGTACTTCAAAATCCTTGCATCATAGACCAGTTTTGGAAGGCTATAATAATGCCATATCCGAACGTATAGTCCATTCCGATTCTTTAATTACTTTGGATGATAATATTTTAAAATTATCAAAATATGGGCATTGGCAATTATTGGTAAAAGGAGATCCTTTGGAAAGAGGATTAATTACAGGGAGTTTAACTCAAGAATTACTGCACTATCAAGACAAAGTTTTTTTTGAGAAGATAAAAGATATTGTCCCTTCAAAGTTTAAACAACGTTTGTTAAGGGGGTTTTTAAAATGGTTTAACAGGAAATTGTATTTAAATGTAAAGGAAGAATACAAAACAGAAATTTATGGTGTTTCAAGATACGCTTCTAATGAGTATGATTATTTAGCGACGCCATATTTAAGGACTTTATACCTTCATGGGTCTCATGACATAGGTCATGCTTTGCAAGATTTAGCCTTAGTAGGCTGCTCGTCATTTGCTGCGTGGGATTCGAAAACTCCTGATGGAGAATTAGTTATTGGTAGAAATTTTGACTTTTATGCAGGTGATGATTTTGCCAAGAATAAAATTATTTCATTTGTAAAGCCATCGACAGGTATTCCATTTATGACAGTAACTTGGGGAGGAATGATAGGTGCTGTTTCCGCAATGAATGCAAATGGACTTACTGTTACTTTAAATGCAGGAAAATCAGACGTGCCATTGATAGCAAAAACACCTATTTCACTTTTAGCAAGAGAAATAGTGCAATATGCATCTACAATTGAAGAAGCTATCGCTATCGCTAAAAAAAGTAATGTTTTTGTTTCTGAATCCATAATGATTGGTAGTGCTGCAGATAATAAAGCTATACTAATCGAAATAGCACCTAATAACTTTGGAATTTATGATGTAGCGAATACCAATCAAGTAATTTGTGCGAATCATTTCCAAAGTGCTGCTTATCAAGATGATGAAAATAATTCTATGCACATTTTGGAGAGTCATTCAAAATACCGATTCGATAAAATGAAGGCGTTATTTGAGGACAATAAAACAATTACTCCTCAAAATGCTGTACATATTTTACGAGAAACAAAGGGATTGAATAATGATGCTATTGGTTATGGAAATCAAAAAGCATTAAACCAGTTATTAGCGCATCATGGTATCGTTTTTAAACCTTCCGAACGTCAAGTTTGGGTTTCTGCAAGTCCATACCAATTGGGTGCTTTTGTGTGCTATGATTTAGATGCTATTTTTGAAGATTCGTTTTCGGTTGCTAATTCATTTGAAAAAGAAACGTTGACCATCGCAGAAGATTCTTTTATGTATTCTCAAGAATATAAAAATTATGAAGCGTACCGTATTCATGACAGAAAAATAGATGCTGTTTTAAAGAATAAAAAAGAAGTGCTTTCTGCTAAACAATTAGCAGATTATATACTTTTGAACCCTGATTTATGGATTACTCATTTTAAAGTAGGGAAATATTATTTTCAGAAAAAAAAGTATGCAAAAGCATTACCGTATTTTGAAGTAGCATTAGAAAAAGAAATTACAACTGTTCCTGATAAAGAAGCAGTAGAAAAGCATTTGAGAAAATGTATAAATAAAATAGACTAATTGAATATGATTCCAGAAATAGAACAAGTATCAACAGCTGAAATTAAAACATTTCAGAATAAGAAATTAGTCGAATTATTACAGTATTTAAATACTAATTCATCTTTTTATCAGCGTAAATTTGAAACGGATAATATTGATATTTCAAGTATTAAAACGATTGCCGATTTACAGCAAATTTCATTAACTACGAAAGATGATTTACAACAATATAATGATGATTTTATATGTGTTGATCGAAATGAAATAATTGATTATGTAACCACTTCGGGAACCTTAGGAAAACCCGTGACGTTTGCCTTAACGGATAATGATTTAGACCGATTAGCCTACAATGAAGCTATTTCTTTTGCTTGTGCTGGGGTGACTAAAAATGATGTAGTGCAGTTAATGACAACTATGGACAGAAGGTTTATGGCTGGACTAGCGTACTTTTTAGGAATTAGAAAGTTAGGGGCTGGAATGATCCGTGTAGGTGCAGGAATTCCGGAATTACAGTGGGATTCTATTTTAAAATTTAAACCTACTTACTTGATTGCTGTCCCTTCGTTTTTGTTAAAGTTGATTCAATATGCAGAGGCTAATGGAATTGATTATAACGCATCAAGTGTTAAAGGAGTTATATGTATTGGAGAATCATTACGAGCAGCTGATTTTTCTTTAAATACTTTAGCAGAAAAAATCACCGATAAATGGGATGTACAATTGCATTCCACTTATGCATCTACGGAAATGGGAACTGCTTTTACGGAATGTGAATACCAACAAGGTGGGCATCATCATCCGGAGTTAATTATTACTGAAATTGTTGATGACAAGGGAGACGTAGTCAAGAATGGTGAAGAAGGGGAGTTGGTTATTACCACTTTAGGTTTTGAAGCCTTGCCTTTACTTCGTTTTAAAACAGGAGATGTGGTAAAAGCACATTATGACATCTGTGAGTGTGGTAGGAATACTATGCGTTTAGGACCTGTAGTAGGTAGGAAAAAGCAAATGGTAAAATATAAAGGAACTACCTTATATCCACCAGCAATGCACGATTTATTAAATCATTTTGATGAAGTAGATTGTTATATTATTGAAATCAGTACGAACGATATTGGTACGGACGAAATTCTAATAAAAATAGCCGCACAGGATACTTCTAATTCGTTTTTAACTAAAATTAAAGATCACTTTAGAGCAAAATTGCGTGTTGCTCCAGTAATTGAATTTCACGATGCTAAAGAAATCAATATACTACGTTTCCCAAAAATGAGCCGTAAACCTATTGATTTTATTGACAAACGTGTATCCTACAAGAATATTTTAAATTAACTTAAATATTAAACTTAAAAGTAAATGAAAAAACAGTTATTAGTAATAGTTTGTTTTTTAATGTCATGGGGTATATATGCTCAAGTAAAACCATCGAAAGATTATTCGTACACTGTAAGTGAGCCTTATAAGGTGATTGAGGGGAAGAAAAAATATTTTAGTTATGAGGAAAATGTATTGGCAATCAAATTTAATTTAAAATTTTTTTTTGTTCAGAAGTTTGATAAAAATAGTTTACTAGAAGTTTCTCGAATTGAATATACTAATAAGGAATTATTTCCTAAAAACTGTCAATTAGAAAATATCATTCAAATAGAAGAGTTTGTTTACATATTTTACTCATCATGGCATAAAAGTGAAAGTGATAAGGAAAGATTATTTGTAAGAAGAGTTGATTTTTCGACTGGAAAATTTGATGATAACTTCGATAAACAAATTATTTCAGTGAATAGTTTAGTTTCTGGAAATATAGTTAACTCTGGTTTTAGTGTAAAAACTGTAAATAAATTTGAAATAATAAAAATGGATGGAATATCCAAAGTGTTAATTAAATACAGGAAAATATCAGGGGTTTATAGAAATTCTAAGAGTGACGGTGCCATTGGTTTAAGCGTTTTTGATTTTGGTTTGAATAAAATATGGGGTGATGAATTTAAAATGCCATATACCGGGTTTGAGATGGACTTATTAGATTATGCCACTGATGCTGAGTCTAATATATATGCACTAGTTAGAAAACACCATGATCATAAGAATAGAGGTGAAAAAAAGGGAGAATCTAATTATCATTTAGAATTATTTAAGTATGAAAAGGAATCAAAAAAAAGGGTAATTAATAAAATAGATTTAAAAGGTAAATTTATTTATGAAATTAAATTATATATAAACGAAAAGAAAGAAATTTTTTGTGCGGGCTTTTATAATGATAGAAAATCTCGGGAAAACGTATCTGGTGTAGTCGTTTTTTCAATTGGAGATATTGACAATGTTTCTGAAAATAATTTTTATAAAATACCAATCGAAGTATTAAATCAATATGTGGAAAATGATACTAAAAAGAAAAATGCTAGAAAAGACAAAAAAGGAAAAACTAATTTTGAGTCTTTAAAATTGAGGAATTTATTGTTTCATGGTAATGGAGGAGTTTCTATTGTAGGCGAACAATATTTTGACGTGACAAAAATACCATTTGAACTTCCAAACTCCAAACCTAGTCATTTTAAAAAAGAAACTACAACTTATCATTATAGGGACATATTAATTACCAAAATAAATGCTTCGGGTGAATTGAGTTGGATGAAAAGAATTCCAAAGAGACAAAGAGGAAGTAAGGGATTAGGTGGTATGTCTTTTTCTTATTTATATACAAATAATAATCATTACCTACTATATCTTGATAATGTAAAAAATATTGATTTACCATTAAATAGTTATCCATCAGCTCATACAGATAATAAAGGAGGGTATTTAACTTCTTGTAGAATTAATGATGAAACAGGAGCAGTAGTCAAAAGCTCTATTTTTGACACAAGAAACTTAAATAATGGAATGCGTGTTTATAAATACCAAACTGATAGAGTTATACATACCGCTGAAGATGAATTTGTTATTGAAGTATATAAAAAGAAAAAAGAGGATGTCCTTATAAAAGTTAAAATTAATGAAAACTCAATTTAAAGGCTTTAATAATGTGTGATTCCTAAAATGAGCCGTACACCTATTGATTCTATTGATAAACGATTGTGCTAAGAGAATCTTTTGAATTAAAAAGATTCTTTTTCCATACAATGACGATTATAAAACTCTAATACTTTCCAAATTTCGTTTTTTGAAAATTCTTTGTTTTCAACTTTATCTATTAATTCTGGGCAGTCTTTAAAATATTTACTAATCGATTTTTTAAAACTTTTTGCAAATGGTAAACCTTTAGTGTAAAGATGTTTTACTTGGTCATTCGTACCATGTCCTACATAATAACTATATCTTTCAAAGTCAATGGCGTAATAAAAATTTCGAATTGGATTGATTTCAATTTTTTCTCCATTGTTTAGTTTGATAAATTTTGGCTTTATTATTCGATTATACATGCCAGGTGTACTTATATCTATGATTGAATTGGGTTTATTAACAATAACGTCATTAGTTAAATGATTTCTAGCTAAAACATTCTCTTCATATATTCTTAGATAAAGGCTTAAATAATCAATAGATACAACCTCTAAAATTTCTGGAAATCGATCACCATTGACATATTTATATCTGAATTTACGATATTGACCATTTTCCAAAATATCAATTCCAATAATTTCTTTCGATTTATACCTGCGGTATTTTAAAGAGTCATTTTTAAATTTTACAGAAAATATCGATGAAATTCCACTTACTTCACCAACACCGTTAATTCGTGTACTATCTTTTAAAATTAGAACAGCCTTTCCTTTTTGAGCATAACTCAAACTGAATAGTATTATAAATGTAAATGTTATTATTTTTTTAATATATGACATCATTCTGAAGTAAATTTAAAATTGCAGTTCTATTCTTTAATCTCTATAAAATCCTTGTACTCTATAAAGAAGCTCTCTAATAAATCCATATGTTTGTTAAAGAACTCATAAGCTGCTCTCCAAGTGTCTTTGTTATGAATACTGAATTTTTCTTCATGCTTCACATAAATTCTACAAATGGTTTTTTCTGATTTTTCTAAAAAGTAGTCATCATCAAAAATAACTTCAGGAAGGTATTCCGTTTCAAGTATTTCTTTTAAGGATTCAAACTTTTCATATTGCTCCAAGCGATCGTATTCATCTTCATTTTCAATATCAATACATACCAAAGCTGTTTTTCTATCTGCTTGAAATTTTAAGGAAAGATCTTTTATCTTAGTGTTATATAATAACCATTTTCTTGGAAAAGACTTTCCGTAACTTGTCCAAAATAATTCTCGTAACTGTCTTGATTCTTCTCTATTAAACATTTTCTTTAAATAGTATTTTGTCAAAAATTAATGTCAGGGCCACTGGTGGCTTAGATGAAATATGCTGAAAATAAACCGATTGTAATGATAATAAGTTTTACTAAATTAAATTTATGTCCTTCGCTACTTTCAAATAATATCGTGGTAGAAATATGTAAAAATATACCTACGGCCATTGCCATGATATGAGACGAATAGTTTGATAAACTTGGAAATTCACTTATTAAATAAGTTCCTAACGGAGTCATTAAAGCAAAAAGGATTAAGAATAATGCAATAGATGATTTTTTTAAAGCAGATTGCATAAAAAAGGTTGATAATATGATAACCACCGGTATTTTATGGATAACGATACCGTATAAAATATTATCATGATGATTTAAAGGAGTTCCTTCTATTAACGAGTGTAGACATAAACTCACAAATAACATCCAAGGAAATTGAGTTTCTTCTTCATGTAAATGCACATGACCATGTTCAGCACCTTCAGAAAAGAATTCTAAGCATATTTGCAGTAAAATTCCAAATACGATAAACAAACTAATTGTTTTAGTATTATGATGCTGTTGAAATATTTCGGGTAGCATTTCAAAAATGGTAATTCCTAATAGGAAAGCACCACTAAAGGCTAACAATAGTTTTAAATTCTTTTTCTTTTGAGGTTTAAAAATAAGTACAAATAGGAATCCTACTAGTACCGATAATATGGGTAGTAAATAAGTTATCATTTAAAAATTAAAATTAAACGTTTAGAAGTAGCCGTATAAAATTTATTCAATTTATAATCTCCAAATATATCTAATAGCGTAATATCCGCTTGTTTGAAATATTGCTCAAAATCAGTTAAACGAATTATTTGAACTTTTTCTGTAAAGAAAAAGGCTTCATCATTATCAGTAAAACGGATCTCTTTATGTATAAAATTGTCTTTTACATATCGTTTGATGTGAAAGTCGATATGTTCAACGGTTTTTGTTTCTTCAGCAACTAGGTTGTCAATAATAAAATCTGCATTCATAAAGTCAATAACACCGAATCCAGTTTCGTTTAAGCTTTCCTGTATTGCTTTTAAGGTATTAATGTTATCGTTTTCGTCTTCAAAATAGCCAAAACTGGTGAATAAGTTGAATATCGCATCAAATTGTGCCGGATAAGTTGTTCGCATGTCATGAACATCAAACTTCAAGGTATCGTTTTCAGATTGTGTTGCATGATCAATGCTATTTTTTGACAAATCTACACCGGTAACCCTGTATTCTAGCGAATTTAAATAGATGGCATGTCGCCCTTTTCCACAGGCTAAATCTAAAATGCTACCGTTTTCAGGTAAATTTAGATAATTGGTTAAGTGTTTCATAAATAATTGTGCCTCCTTATCATCTCTATCTTTATATAGCAAATGGTAGTATTTGGTGTCAAACCATGAGGCAAACCAATTATCGGTGTCTTTTTTTATATTCATAGGAACTAATGCTCGTAATGATCTTTTTTTAGAAATAATTTTAAGGGAATTCTATGAGGTATAATTTCGCTTAATTTGGGTTAAGGAAGTAAATACGTTAAAGAATTAAACCTTCTGATAGATTATTAATGCACTTTGAAGTGCCTTTTATAAAACTAAAAGCAAAAATACTGTATTTTTGCAAGCTATGGGAGATAATTTTAAAATGGTTGCCAAGACTTTATTTGGCTTTGAAGAACTTTTAGCAAACGAGTTGCGTAACCTTGGTGGCGCTCATGTAAAAGTAGGAGTTCGTAATGTTAGTTTTGAAGGAGATACAGGTTTTATGTACAAAGCAAATTTGAGTTTGCGTACAGCGATTAAAATTTTAAAACCTATAAAAACATTTCGAGTTAAGGACGAACAGGAATTATACGACCAAGTATATAAAATGCCTTGGAATAAGTATTTAAATGCGACAGATACATTAGCGATAAATTCGACTGTATTTTCTGAGCAATTTACGCATTCACAATTTATATCATATAAAACTAAAGATGCGATAGTAGATAAATTTAGAAATACTGAAGGAACTCGTCCTGATGTAGATTTAGATAATCCTGACCTACGTATTAATGTACATATTCAAAATAGTGAATGTACTATTTCATTAGACAGTTCTGGGGAGTCATTACACAAACGTGGGTATAGAACATCAACGAATATCGCACCAATAAACGAAGTACTAGCCGCTGGATTAGTGATGTTGTCTGGTTGGGATGGTCAATGCGATTTATTAGACCCTATGTGTGGTAGTGGAACCTTAGCAATTGAAGCAGCTATGATTGCCTGTAATATACCAGCTAACATTAATAGAAAGCGATTTGGATTTGAATCATGGTTAGATTTTGATGAAGAATTATACAATAAAATAGAAGAATCTTGTTTAAATAAAATACGAGAGTTTCACCATAATATTATCTGTTATGATAAAGCGCCTTCTGCGATGCGAAAAGCAGAAGATAATATTGAGAACGCAAATTTATCAGAATACATAAGTGTAGAGCAAGAAGACTTTTTTAAATCGTCAAAAAAGTCTGATAGAAAATTACACATTTTATTTAACCCACCTTATGGTGAACGATTACCAGTTGATGTAAAGGAATTTTACGGACAAATAGGGGATACTTTAAAGCAAGGATATACAAATACGAATGCTTGGTTTATTACTTCTAATTTAGAAGGACTGAAATCTGTTGGGTTAAGACCTTCACGAAAA
>Ga0209291_1001374_pt1 | contig 21708 bp, 19 predicted proteins | sample GOMGulsemesocosm_FD_184633 | JGI IMG/M metagenome (GOLD analysis project Ga0209291, IMG submission 184633) | Methane-oxidizing microbial communities from mesocosms in the Gulf of Mexico - GOM9B Gulf of Mexico (SPAdes) (version 2) | ecosystem: Environmental > Aquatic > Marine > Cold seeps...
TTAAGAAAAGAAATCAGAGAGCAACAGGCAGCTGCTCAAAAAAATCAGCAAAAACAAATAGAGCATACTGAAAAGTTAATTGAGAAGTTTAGGGCCAAAGCTAATAAAGCTACAATGGCACAATCTCTTATAAAAAAGATTGATAAAATTGAACGTATCGAAGTTGATGAAGAGGATAATGGAGTGATGACTTTAAAGTTTCCAGTTTCTATAGTTCCTGGAAAAATTGTAGTTGAAGCTACGAATCTTTCTAAAAGTTATGGCGATAAATTGGTATTAAGTAATATTGATTTATTGATAGAACGAGGAAGTAAGATAGCTTTTGTTGGGCAAAACGGACAAGGAAAATCTACATTAGCTAAAATGATGGTCAATGAAATTTCTTTTAAAGGAGATTTAAAAATTGGTCATAATGTACAGATAGGATATTTTGCTCAAAATCAAGCGGAGTATTTAGACGGTAATAAAACCGTTGAAGATACAATGATTGATGCTGCTAATGAGAAAACTAGAAGTAAAGTAAGAGATATCCTTGGCTCATTTTTGTTTAGAGGAGAAGAAGTTGAAAAAAAGGTAAAGGTTTTGTCCGGAGGTGAGCGTAACCGATTAGCTTTGGCAAAGATGTTGTTACAGCCATTAAACGTCCTGATAATGGATGAGCCTACCAATCACTTAGATATCAAATCTAAGAATGTTTTAAAAGAAGCGTTGCAAAAGTTTGAAGGAACACTGATATTGGTTTCTCATGATAGAGATTTTTTACAAGGGCTTACCAAAACTGTCTACGAATTTAAAGATCATGTAATACGTGAGTATTTGGGAGACGTAGATTATTATTTAGCAGAACGTAAAGTAGAAAACTTACGTGAAGTAGAAAAAAGAGATGTAATAAAAAAAGAAGCTCCAAAAGAAGATAAAAAACAATCTTATGAAGAGCAGAAAAAAATAAAAGCTTTACATAACAAACTAAGTAAAGTTGAGGCTAATATTAATAAGTTAGAAAGGGAGATTAAAGTTATTGATGTAGATTTAGAAATAAATTATGAAGTAACTGTAGCGAAAGCTAACTTTTTTGATGATTATCAAAAGAAGAAAGACACCCTTGAGCAATTAATGGAGGAGTGGGAGTTAGTTCAAGAAGAGTTAGATGTGCTATCTTAAAAGTCTAAAAATCAGGTAAATGTACAATTTACGAAATTTATTTCTATAAAACGCTTGTTATTGAAGAAAACAGTCGTACATTTGCAGTCACAGCGCGGGATAGAGCAGTAGGTAGCTCGTCGGGCTCATAACCCGAAGGTCACTGGTTCGAGTCCAGTTCCCGCTACCAAGCGAAACCCCTTGAGAAATCAAGGGGTTTTTTTATATCTATTTATTACAAAAGCTTTAAGATTATGAATGACGATAAAATTGTAAAAATTAATGAGGTGATAGCTCAGTATTTTGATACGAATAAAAATGTTGATTGGATTCCTGCAAAGGCTATCATGCCTGAGTTAATTAAAGCTGGAGTATTTAATAAGGATGAGAAAAAAGGATTGCCAATTCGTAAGATATTCAGGAAATTAGATAAAGAAGCGCAATTAGATAAAATACAGTTTGTTCATGTTGAGCGAAGATCAGAAAATGTGTATTGGTATTTGGTTAGAGAAGGAAAGGAATATACGCCTGCTGAAGTAATAAGTCCACTTACTAAAAAAGAAAAGGGGATCCTAAATATTGAAAATAGCGATGAGTTTTATTTAGTAAACTTATGTGACGAGTTATTGAAGCAAAAAGCATCAAGAAAACATACGTTTGACACCTTATTAGGGAAGTTACATAAAAAAGGTAAAAGAAGGACGAAACTTCCGTTAGATGCTTATTATGAAGACTTAAAGTTAGTAATTGAATTTTTTGAGAAAAAGGATACTGACGAAAGTACTGAAAGGGAAGCTCAAAGAAAGTTTTACGATCAACGAAAGAAACTCGTTCTTGAGAAAAAAGAAATACAATTGATTGATGTTAATTACGCTTTATTTGATTGTAATGAAGAGGATAGGCTAGTACGTAATAAAGAAAATGACTGTAGAATATTAAGAGGTCTTTTAAAAGATTTTATATAAACATCAGGTTATTGAATAGGGAAATGCTATAATGCCTTAAAAAGGTTTATAGTATCTTTGCATTAAATATTTTTGAATATATGGAGCATAAAGCAGGTTTTGTAAATATTATAGGTAATCCTAATGTTGGAAAATCTACCTTGATGAATGCATTTATTGGTGAGAAATTATCAATAATAACTTCAAAAGCACAAACTACCAGACATCGTATTTTAGGTATTGTAAACGGAGATGATTTTCAGGTAGTACTTTCTGATACACCAGGAATTATCAAGCCTGCATATGAGTTGCAAGAGTCAATGATGGGGTTTGTAAAATCTGCCTTTGAAGATGCCGATGTATTAATTTATATGGTCGAAATTGGGGAAAGAGCATTGAAAGATGAAGATTTTTTTAATAAAATTTCAAATTCAAAAATTCCAGTTCTATTATTATTAAATAAAATTGATACTTCTAATCAAGAAATTTTAGAGGAACAAGTGCAATATTGGACAGCCAAGGTTCCTACCGCTGAGCTTTATCCAATATCAGCTTTGGAGAATTTTAATGTGCCTGAAGTATTTGAAAGAATAGTAGAATTATTACCAGCATCTCCTGCGTATTATCCCAAAGATCAATTAACAGATAAGCCAGAACGATTTTTTGTAAATGAATGTATTCGTGAAAAAATATTATTACATTATAAAAAAGAAATTCCTTATTCGGTTGAAGTAGAAACAGAAGAGTTTTTTGAAGATGAGGAGATTATTAGAATGCGATCCATAATTATGGTAGAGCGTGATTCTCAAAAAGGAATCATCATTGGTCATAAAGGAAGTGCTTTAAAGCGTGTTGGTGTAGAGTCTAGAAAAGATTTGGAAAAGTTTTTCGGTAAGCAAGTTCATTTAGAGCTCTACGTTAAAGTAAATAAAAACTGGCGTTCAGACTCAAAACAGTTAAGACGTTTTGGATATAATAATAAATAATAAAAGCCCACTGTTTTTAATAGTGGGCTTTTATTAAAAAAAACTATAAAGTCTTGAGACTTTATAAATTACCAATTAAGGGATTATGGTTTGGTTACAACAATTGATTCTTTTGCTGCTAATATGTTTTTCTTAAGTATTTCTTTCTTCTGTACATCACAGTAGCGTTTTTTACAACTCCATCCGCTAGAACATGATGCCAAAACTACTCCGACTACTAATATTAAAATGACTTTCTTCATAATGTGATTTTTAATTAAGGGGTTACTTTTATCGTTTATATGTATTAAAAACAAGTTGAAATACAAAAACCCTACTTTTAAATTCATTATTTTTTTAAATAACTTTTATTTCGAAAAAGTTATTGTTTCTTTAAATCATATTATAAATATATATTCAGGGAATTATGTTGTGGTTATTTGGAATTATTGTGATAGGGTATTTATTGTATAAGTGTTATGCCTTGTTTTTTAAGAATACTGTGGTTTTTAATGCTGATTTGACTGAAATTCAAAAAGGACTTCTCGAAAAAAATGTACTATACTACACGAAATTAAGCATAGAGGAGAAACTACGTTTTTCAAAAGCTGTTGCATTGTTTTTAAGTAGTATAAAAATTAAAGCATTTTCATGTACTGTTACTGATGTTGATGAGCTATTAATAGGTGCAAGTGCAATTATTCCTGTATTTGGTTTTTCTAATTGGAGATATGTAAATCTTAAAGAAGTGTATCTGTTTCCTAATGCGTTTAATTCAAAACTTGAATATGTAGGTTGGCGAAACAACAGAAATATTTTAGGAATTGTTGGAGGTGGAAGATTGAAAAACAAAATGGTACTTTCCCAAAAAGCATTACGTCATGGGTTTGAAAACAAATCAGATAAAAACAATACAGCAATCCATGAGTTTATTCATTTAATTGATATGACTGATGGTGATGTAGATGGCTTACCATTAAGCATTATAGATAAACCATATACTTTGCCTTGGTTTGATTTAATTCATAAGAAAATTGAGCGTATTGACGACGGGAAATCTGATATAAATCCATATGGAGCTACTTCTAAAATAGAATTTTTTGCCGTAGCAAGTGAATATTTTTTCGAAAGGCCTAAACTATTAAAGAGAAAACACCCGGAATTATACAAAAAACTATCGTTGTTTTTTAATCAGGATAGAGGATAAGGAAATGTATTGTGGCTTAAAATAGGTTAAAAAAGAATAATAACTATTTATGACTTCTGAGTACATCTCTCATAAAATGATGTTGTTCTAACATTTCAGGAATGCTTTTTTTCTTATTAGACTGTCCTATAAAGTATAATGATATCCAAATGAATAATAGAATAATGATGGATACTATTTGTAAATCAAATGACCTTCCTAAACTCCATCTTGTATAAATCCATACACAAATGCCTGTAGCTAATACAGCTATAATAAAATGTAAAAACATGAATAATGTCCATATAGTTGGACTTGGTCCAAATAAGCCTTTAACGGTACTTTTATTTTCGCTAATTGGTATGATTTCAAGATGTAGTTGAGGAGATGAAATTAGTTGTTGTGTCTTAGGGATTCTAATAAAAACATGATTACCTACTCTACTTACTATAAATTTTGATTGAGTTTTCTTTGAGTCCTCAAAAGAAGAGAGTGCACTTTCATTAGGCTGATTGATCTCAAAAGTAAACCTCGGTCTAAGAATAGTTTCGTTAAGTTCTTGATTTGCTAGGGGCATTTTTAAAGAAATAAGTGGTTAATATACAAATTTAAACTTACATGTAATTTATAAATGTTTTAAAGGTCATAATGCTCAAGGATATTCAGTACTTTTGCAAAAAAATTATTTACAAAGAATCATATTGCTATGCAATGTGTTTTGTAAACATTAATAATAGTATGGGTAATATAGTAGCTATAGTTGGAAGACCAAATGTTGGGAAATCAACATTGTTTAATCGTTTGATTCAGAAAAGAGAAGCCATTATTGATTCAGTAAGTGGTGTTACTCGTGATCGTCATTATGGAAAATCTGACTGGAATGGAAAAGAATTCTCTGTAATTGATACAGGTGGATATGTAGTAGGAAGTGATGACGTTTTTGAAGCTGAAATTGACAAGCAAGTTGAGTTAGCTATTGACGAAGCAGATGCTATAATTTTTATGGTTGATGTTGAAGATGGTATCACTGGGATGGATGAAGAAGTTGCTAATTTATTACGTAGGGTTAATAAGCCGGTATTATTAGCAGTAAATAAAGTTGATGCAGCCAATAGGTTAAATGATGCAGCTGAATTTTATGGTTTAGGGTTAGGAGAGTTTTATCCTTTAGCAAGTATTAGTGGAAGTGGAACAGGTGAGTTACTTGACGCGCTTGTAGATGTGTTGCCAGAAATAGAAGAGGAAGAAGAGTCTGAATTACCTCGTTTTGCTGTTGTTGGACGTCCAAATGCAGGAAAGTCATCATTTATTAATGCATTAATTGGTGAGGAAAGATATATCGTTACTGATATTGCAGGAACTACACGTGATTCTATAGATACAAAATACAATCGTTTTGGATTTGAGTTTAACTTAATTGATACGGCCGGAATCCGAAGAAAAGCTAAGGTTAAAGAAGATTTAGAATTTTATTCTGTAATGCGTTCTGTACGTGCTATTGAGTTTTGTGATGTTTGCTTGGTAGTGATTGACGCTACTAGGGATTTTGATTCTCAAGTACAAAATATATTTTGGTTAGGAGTTAAAAATAGTAAGGGTGTTGTAATATTAGTTAATAAATGGGATTTAGTAGAAAAAGATTATAAAACTACTAAAGCCTACGAGACACATATAAGGAAGCAAATTGAACCTTTTACTGATGTGCCTATTATATTTATGTCAACATTAACGAAGCAACGTATTTATAAAGCTATTGAAACTGCTGTTGAAGTGTTTAATAACAGAAGTAAAAAGATAGCTACAAGTAAGTTTAACGAAACAATGTTGCCAATAATTGAGCGTACATCTCCTCCAGCATATAAAGGAAAACACGTTAAAATTAAGTATTGTATGCAGTTGCCAACTAAAACACCTCAGTTTGTGTTTTTCTGTAATCTACCTCAGTACGTAAGAGATGGGTATAAACGTTTCTTGGAGAATAAGTTACGTGAACATTATGATTTTACAGGTGTGCCAATTAAAATATATTTCAGAAAGAAATAATATAAATAAAATTATTATAAAAAAACTCCTTCAGGTATATGTTTGAAGGAGCTTTTTAGTTGTGTTAAAGTTTTATTAAAGCATATTTATTAACAGTTGCACACAATATTTAAGGTTAGTTTTGCGTTTCAGAAAACTAACTAACTAAACTTACACAATGAAAAACCTACTTTTTCTTTGTATTCTGTTGAATACATTTATTTCTTTTTCCCAAAATTTTGAAATTACTGGAACACTAAAAGACAAAGACAATAATCTAATTGAGTCTGCCACAGTGTATTTAGAATCGATTAAAGATTCCACAATGATTACGTATACAATTTCCGATGATAAAGGGCATTTTAACCTTTCAGGAAATACGAAAGCAGAAAAAGCAAATTTCTTTGTTTCGTATACAGGAATGATGCCTTTAAAAAAAGAATTAAACCTTTCTAAAAAGACAACGAGTTTAGGGGAGTTGATTTTAGAAGAAAACTCTCAGTTATTAGGAGAGATTGTAGTTGTTGCTGAAAGAGCACCTATAACAATTAAAAAAGACACCTTACAGTTTAACGCTGCATCATTTAAAACTGGGGCTGATGCTAATGTTGAAACATTACTGAAAAAATTACCAGGTGTAGTGGTTGATAAGGATGGAAATATAAAAGTAAACGGTAAGGCTGTAAATAAAATTTTAGTTAACGGAAAAGAATTTTTTGGAAGTGATTTAACAATAGCTACTAAAAACTTGCCTAAAGAAATTATTGATAAAATTCAGGTAGTTGATACCAAAACCAAGGACCAAGCATTTACTGGTGAAGAAGGAGATAAAGAGAATAAAACTATAAATATTACAATTAAAGAAGATAAAAATAAGGGGTTCTTTGGTAGGGCAACTGCAGGATATGGAACCGATGACAGGTACTCTGTAAGTGGAATTTTAAACTATTTTAATAATGAAGAACGTTTGAGTGTGCTTGGAGGTTCAAATAATGTAAATACTTCTGGGTTTAATAATGATGAAGTGAAGGACATTGGAGGAGGGCAACATAACTGGAGGAAAGTAAATGGAGTTTGGCAACAGTCAAATCCGTTATTCAATAATTCATCTGACGGAATTACACAAACATCTTCAGCAGGAATTCATTATGCTAACGAATGGAATAAAAAAACAGATTTAGGAACAGATTATATCTTTAATCAAAGTGATACTGAAACAGGGACAAACTCAAGAGTAGAAACGTTTTTACCAGATAATAGTTCCTATACAACCGTTTCTGATTCTAATTCTGATAGAATAGCTACGGGGCATAATTTTAACTTAGAATTTGAAATAAAGCCAGATACATTAACAAGAATTTCTATTAAGCCAAGTTTTGCGAAAAGCCAAGGTGATACATATAGCAGCAATACAAGTAATAGGAGTAGTTTCGCTAATGGGGTAATTAGTAATTCGGCAACAAATACCATTTCAGAATTTGATAATTATAATGCAAACTTTAATGCTAGTATTTCAAGAAAGTTTAAAGTTCCGGGTGAAAGTATTAGTTTATGGTTAAACTCAGGATACAATAGTAATACATCCGAAGATACTTTTAAATCATCGGTTAATTATAGGGATGTAACATTGGTTGATGAAAATGTTAATCAATTAAAAACGAACAAACAAACAGGGGATTTCTTAAGTGCAAATTTGCGTTATACTAGAGTGTTAAAAGGGAATTGGTTTTATAATTTAGGGTTGCGTTCGGATATAAACAATTCGGATATAAATAGAAATACACTTGATTTTGATACTGTTACACAGGAATATAGTAACGCGAATTCAGATTTAACAAATGAAGTTAAAACGAACACGACTATATTAGCTCCTTCTGCGGGAATAAAGTATAAGAAGGATAAATTAAATATTCGTTTTAATTTGGGGTATAACTTCACAACTCTAAAAAATGAAGATGTGTTGGCGAATACTTTAATATCAAATAAATTTAATAGTTTAAATTTTAGGGTTAATTTATGGAAGCAAATGGGGCAAGGGAAGTCTATTTGGGCAAGTATATCTAATAGAGCAGAGACGCCACGAATTAGTCAATTACAACCTATAGCAGATAACTCTAATCCGCTAAATATAATTGAGGGGAATCCAAATTTAAAGGCGTCAAACGTTACGAGATTATCTTTTAGTCATAGGAATTTTAATATGAAAACGAAAAGTGGTTATAATGTGTATGCTACAACTTCGTTTACTGAAAATGCTGCTATTTCAAAAACATTAACCGATCCAGTAACATATAAACGTACTACTACTTATGAAAATGTAAATGGTTCTTATTGGGCATATTTAAGTGGAGGCTATAATAAAAAATATAAATTGGACAAACATAATTTTTCTTATGATTTAGGAATGGATATTAGTGCAAATGGAAATAAAAGCTTCTCTAATGATTTAGAAATGACAACAAAAAGTAGCTCATTTAGACCCAATATTTCTTTTACTTATAATTACGATGATTTAATAGAGGTTAGTCCGCGTTACGGTTATGATTATAATATATTAGATTACTCTATTGATTTAGGACAAGAAACCGATTATTCTAGTTCAAGTTTAGGAATTAACTTGGAAACTTTTTGGCCAAAAAAGATTGAATTTGCAAACGATTTCACAATGAATCATAATCCTAATGTAGCTCCTGGGTTTAGTAAAACAACTTATATGTGGAATGCGAGTTTAGGAGTGAAGATGATTAAGGATAAAGGGATACTAAAATTAAAAGTATTTGATTTATTAAATCAGAATACTAGTGTGAGAAGATCTGCGTATCAAGATTATATATCAGACACTGAAAGCTTAGTATTGAAACAATATTTCATGTTAAGTTTCACTTATAAAGTTAATAAAATTGGAGGTAAAAAGAAACCGAGTTTTAAATAGAAACTAGTTAAAATCAAAAAAAAACTCCTTTAGTTATTTACTAAAGGAGTTTTTTTTTGATTCTATTTTGTTACCAACCTCCGCTAGCACCACCGCCACCGAAGCCGCCACCGCCAAATCCTCCAGAGAAACCGCCACCTCCGGAAAACCCTCCACCGCCAGAATAACTTCCTCCACCAAAACTTCCTGTGCTACTACCGGAGGTCCTGCCTCCGCTTGAAAGAATTATGGTTTCAAAAGGAGATAGCCCTCTTGATCGTTTACCTCCTTTGTAGTCGTCATCGTCATCTTTTTTTCCTTTAGCGATTAACGAAAGAATGAAAACGAAAAACATGGTGCCTAATAAAAGTATTAATCCGGCAATAGGAATTCCTCCCTTCTTTTTCTTTCTTTTAGGAGCTTTAAATTCACCTTTTAAAGCAGCTATTATGGCATCAGTACCTTTGTCTAATCCTGTGAAATAATTTCCCTGTTTAAACTCAGGTAAAATAACTCTATTTAATATTTGCTCAGCCATTAAATCGGTTAATCGGTATTCAATACCATAGCCTGTACTGATGTCTATTTGTCTGTCTTCTGATGCGACTAGTATAAAAATACCATTGTCTTTATCTTTATCACCAACTCCCCATTTGTGTCCCCAATTTGTAGCTGTTAAGGAAATGTCATCTCCATTTAAAGTTTTAACTGTAGCTATTACTATTTGTGTAGATGTAGTGTCAGCATATGTAATTAGTTTTTGTTCTAAATATGATGCTTGCTTATGGCTTAAAATACCAGCATAATCATAAACACTAGTTTCTTTTTCCGGCTTCTCGGGAATGTAAAATTGACTGAAGCCAAATTGATGTGAAAACAAAACAACTAAGAGTATTAGAGCGTGTCGGGAAAATGAGTTTCTTGTCTGTATCATCCTCTCGATATTTCGTCAGACAATTCATTACTATCATCAACAGCACATGGAAAATGTTGTTGCAATTGTATCCCTGTTTCTAGGATTCCTTTTATAAGCCCTGTTTTAAATTCGCTTTTTTTGAAATGAGAAATGACAATTTCTTTTGTGCTTTCCCAAAACAAATCGGAAGCGAGTTTATTGATGCCTTTATCACCATATATTACAAATGCTTTAGTCTCTACTGCTATATAAAGCAAAACACCATTATGTAGGCTTGTTTTGTCCATTTCAAGCATATGAAATACTTCTAAAGCGCGTTCATGAACATCTTTGTGAATACTAGGTTCTAAGTGGACGCGTATTTCACCAGATGTCAACTTTTCTGCTTTTTGAATAGCTTGTATAACTTCTTGTTCCTCTTCTTTGTTTAGGAAGTTTTCTACGGCAGACATTATTCTTTTATATAGTCATTAATGTCTGGTGCTTTTTCAGACCCATCCTCAGATTTGAAACGTTCTTTTTTATCGAAATTAAATGCACTAGCTAGGATGTTCCCTGGAAACTGTCTGATGTGATTGTTGTATGGAGTTACTTTTTCATTAAAACGATTACGCTCAACATTAATCCTGTTTTCAGTACGTTCTAATTCATTCATTAATTCCTTGTAGTTTTCGTTAGCTTTTAATTCTGGGTAGCGTTCAAAAACAGCTAGTAGTCTTGATAGTGCAGAAGTTAATCCGCTCTGTGCTTGTTGGAATTGTTGTAATTGTTGAGGGGTAATGTTGCTTGGGTCAATTTGGATGCTTGTTGCTTTTGAGCGTGCTTCAATAACTTTTACAAAAGTTTCTTGCTCATGTTCAGCATAACGCTCTGCAACTTTCATTAGGTTAGGAATTAAATCGGCTCTACGTTGATAAGCACTTTCTACATTTGCCCATTGTTCTCCAATAGTTTCTTCAAATCCAATTGCTTTATTGTAAAAATTGGTAATTGAGGTATAGCTAAATAATGCAAATACAGCAATAATTAGTAATGGTAGGAACTTCTTCATTGTAATAATTTTGGTTAGTCTAGTTGTTCTTTGAACTTTAGTAGCTCATTTTTGATATGCTCTAATTTACTAATTATCTCGAAATTTTGAAGGGTCTTTTTCTTTTCTTCTTTTAAATGAGTCTTAGCTCCTTCTAAAGTAAAGCCTTTATCTTTAACTAAGTAATAAATTAGTTGGAGGTTTTTAATGTCTTCTGGAGTGAATTTTCGATCTCCTTTTGCATTCTTTTTCGGCTTCAATACTTCAAATTCTTTCTCCCAAAATCGGATTAAAGAAGTGTTTACATTAAAAGCTTTGGCCACTTCACCAATCTTATAATATCGTTTTTCTGGCAGTTCAATATACATTAATCTAAAGATTGGTTTTCTTGTGAAGCTTTTTCAAGCATAATATCATATTCTTCAGGTGTTAAGTCACCATGATAAAAGTTAACAGGGTTTATCGGTTTCCCGTTTTTATGAACTTCATAATGTAGGTGTGGTCCTGATGAAATACCTGTGTTTCCTACATAGCCAATAATATCTCCACGCTTAACTTTACGCCCTTTTTTGGTGTTAAATTTACTTAGATGACCATATTTAGTTACATATCCAAAGCCATGATCGATATAAACTACTTTTCCAAAACCAGAGGCTCTAGAAGCTTTGATGACTTTTCCATTCCCAGTAGCGTAAATGTGGGTTCCAGTTTTGGCAGTGAAATCCATACCATGATGCATTTTTCTGCGTTTATGTATTGGGTGCATACGCATACCATATCCAGAAGCTACTCTTTTTAAATCTTTGTTTTGTACTGGTTGTATAGCTGGTATAGCTTCAAGTAATTTTATTTTTTCCTTAGCTAAGGTCTCTATTTCATCTAAGGATCTTGATTGCACTTCAATTTCTTTGGTAAGTCTATCTATTTTTTTTGTAGAGGCAATAATTAATTCAGAATTGTCAGACCCTTCTAAATTTTTATATCTGTTTACACCACCAAAACCTGCCTTACGTTGGGCTTCAGAAACTGGATTGGCTTCAAAATGAACACGGTAAATATTTTCATCTCTATCAGCAATATTCTGCATTACTTGTTCGGCTAAATTTACCCTTTCACTTAAGTAGATGTAGTTTAATTTTAAATTTTCGTTTTCCCTTATCAAGGCCTTTTCTTTTGGGGACTCAATGTAGTTAGCTGCTAAAACGTAGGTAAAAAAACCAAACAAAGCAGCAGCTGAAAGAAACAAAAAAGAGAACGTAATTGTGCGTCCTTTTTTACGCTCTACTTTTCTATATGCAAGCGTTTCTGAATCATAATAATATTTTACTTTAGCCATAAGTATAAATGTACTATTTTTGTGCGTTTAGAATACTAACGATACACAAAGATAAAAATTGTTTTTGTTAGATAGAACTTTAATAAGTTAAGCTTACTATGAAATCTCAAGAAATACGCTCAAAGTTTTTAAACTTTTTTGAATCAAAACAGCATAAAGTAGTCCCTTCTGCACCTATGGTGTTAAAGAATGACCCTACTTTAATGTTTACCAATGCCGGAATGGTTCCTTTTAAAGAATATTTTTTAGGACAAAAAAAAGTGGTAAACGCAAGAGTTGCTGATTCTCAAAAATGTTTGCGTGTTTCTGGAAAGCATAACGATTTAGAGGAAGTGGGAAAAGATACGTACCATCACACCATGTTTGAAATGCTAGGAAACTGGAGTTTTGGTGATTATTTTAAAAAAGAAGCTATTGCTTGGGCATGGGAGTTATTGACAGAAGTTTATAAAATCGATAAGGATATTTTATATGTCACTATTTTTGAAGGCGATGAAAAAGATGGTTTAGCAAAAGATACTGAAGCATATGATATCTGGAAAGAATACATAGCTGAGGATAGAATTTTATTAGGGAATAAATCAGATAACTTCTGGGAAATGGGAGCGCAAGGGCCTTGTGGGCCTTGTTCTGAAATACATATAGATATCCGTTCTGAAGAAGAAAAAGCAAAAGTTTCCGGGGCGTCATTGGTAAACCTAGATCATCCTCACGTAGTTGAAGTGTGGAATTTAGTATTTATGCAATACAACCGAAAAGCAGATGGTTCTTTAGAAAACTTACCTGCTACTCATATTGATACAGGTATGGGATTTGAACGTTTGTGTATGGCATTGCAGAATGTGAAGTCTAATTATGATACCGATGTGTTCACGCCTTTAATAAGAGAAGTTGAAACGATTACCGGAGTAAAATATGAAGATCCTAAAGTTTCTGGAGAAGAAACAGATATTGCTATTAGAGTAATTGCTGATCACGTTAGGGCGGTAGCTTTTGCTATTGCTGACGGACAGTTGCCTAGTAATACAGGAGCAGGATATGTTATTCGTCGTATTTTACGTAGAGCTATTCGTTACGGATTTACGTTCTTGAATCAGAAAGAACCGTTTATATTCAAATTAGTAGAGACCTTAAGTCATCAAATGGGAGATGCATTCCCTGAAATGAAAGCTCAAGAGCAATTAGCGCATAATGTAATAAAAGAAGAAGAACATTCTTTCTTGAAAACTTTAGAGCAAGGATTGTTATTGTTGGAAAACATGACTGCGAACACTGCTGAAAAAGTCATCTCTGGTAGAAAAGTATTTGAATTAAAAGATACCTATGGTTTTCCTGAAGATTTAACAGCATTGATCTTATCAGAAAAAGGGTTGGATTACAATCAAGAAGAATATAAAGTTGCATTAAAAGAACAACAAGATAGAGGACGTCAAGCGACTGCTATTGAAACAGATGATTGGCAAATTCTTTCTGAAAACAACGAAGAGGAGTTTGTTGGATATGATACTTTGGAAGTAGAAGTGAAACTAACGCGTTACCGAAAAGTAACAACAAAAAAAGACGGTGAGCAATATCAATTGGTATTTAATACAACACCTTTTTATCCTGAAGGAGGTGGGCAAGTTGGTGATAAAGGATATATAGAAACTCCAAATGGTGATGTGGTTTATGTAGTGAATACCAAAAAGGAGAATAACTTAATTATTCATTATACGAAGAGTTTACCTAAAGATACATCAGCTAATTTTATAGCGGTTGTAGATAAAGAAACTAGAATGCTTTCTGAAAGTAACCATACGGCTACACATTTATTACATCAGGCATTACGTACTATTTTAGGAACTCATGTAGAGCAAAAAGGATCTTTAGTAAGCTCAAAACACTTACGATTTGATTTTTCTCACTTCTCTAAAGTAGATGCTGATCAGCTACAAGAAATTGAAGATTTTGTTAATGCGCGTATTCATGAAAATTTAGCAATAGAGGAAAAAAGAAACATCCCTATGCAACAAGCTATAGAGGAAGGAGCTATGGCATTATTTGGAGAAAAATATGGCGATAATGTACGTGCTATTCGTTTTGGACAGTCTATGGAATTGTGTGGAGGAACCCATGTTGCTCAAACAGGTGATATTTGGTATTTCAAAATAAAATCAGAAGGAGCAGTTGCTTCAGGAATCAGACGTATTGAAGCAATTACTAATAAAGCTGTAGGTAATTATTTTGAAGGTGTTGAAGCTACATTTGATGCTGTAAAGAAAACACTGAAAAATGCAAAGGACCCTGTAAAAGCGATTACTACTTTACAAGATGAAAATTCCGCTTTAAAGAAACAATTAGAGCAGTTATTAAAAGAAAAAGCAGGAAGTTTAAAAGGTGATTTAAAGAATGAAATTACTGAATTAAACGGAGTGAATTTCTTGGCAAAGAAAATAGACTTAGATGCTAAAGGAATAAAAGATTTAGCTCATGAATTAGGAGGTGAATTGGATAATTTATTTCTGTTCTTTGGGGCAGAGAATGAAGGTAAGGCAACGCTAACTTGTTATATCTCTAAAGACTTAGTGGCTAGTAAAGATTTACATGCTGGAACTATTGTTCGCGAATTAGGAAAACACATCCAAGGAGGTGGAGGTGGACAACCTTTCTTTGCTACGGCAGGAGGTAAAAATCCAGCAGGTATAGAAGCTGCTTTGGAAGAAGTAAAAGTATATTTAAACTAATAATTAATCCCGCGATTAGCGGGATTCTTTTTTATAGATGAAATTTAGAACTCAAATACCAATAATTAAACAACCCGAAGCAAATCAAATTGATTACGCTTCCAAAGTGATGTTATTGGGCTCTTGTTTTTCTGAAAACATAGGTGATAAGTTTGAATATTATAAGTTTCAAAATACTATAAATCCATTTGGTATTTTATTTCATCCAAAAGCTATTGAAAGGTTTTTGGAGCGTGTTGTAAAACAAAAATTTTATTCTGAAGAAGATTTAGTATTTCATAATGAGCGCTACCATTGTTTTGATGCGCATTCTAGTTTGAGTAACTCCAATAAAGAAGATTTGTTATATGACATAAACGAAATAGTCAAGTCAACTTATCAGGTAATTAAAGAATCAACACATCTAGTAATAACACTAGGTACGGCTTGGGTTTATGAATATTTAGCAAAAAACCATATTGTTGCAAACTGTCATAAAATACCACAAAAGGAATTTGAAAAAAGAATACTGTCAGTTCAAGAAATTGAAGTTAGTTTAAAAAACATAACGCAATTAGTACAGTCTATAAGAACTGATGTGGAATTGATTTATACGGTTTCTCCAGTACGACATATAAAAGATGGGTTTATAGAAAATCAGCAAAGTAAAGCACATCTTTTAACAGCAATACATCGAATACTAAAAGAATGTAATGAATTCTATTTTCCTTCGTATGAAATTATGATGGATGAATTACGCGATTATCGTTTTTATGCGGAAGATATGCTACATCCAAATCAAACAGCTATTGATTTTATATGGAGTCAATTTAAAGCAGTTTGGATAAAAGAAAATACTGCAGTTATCATGAAAAAAGTAACAACCATACAAAATGGATTGGCACATAAGCCTTTTAACCCTACTTCAAAACAACATCAACAATTTTTAAAACAGTTAGAAGGTAAAAAGAGAAGTTTGTTAATTGACTTTCCATTTATGAAGTTTTATTAGGCTGCTTATTAATTAAATATAAAAACATATATTCGTAAAAAATAAACTATACAATTATGAAAAAATTACTTTTTACTTTAGCAATTGGTTTAGCAACTTTAACTTCTTGTGAATCGGATTTAGTGAGTGCGCCACCTAGTGATAGTAATGGAGGTGGGGTTTTATTAAAAAAAGAGATATTAACATATGGTTCAGGAGGAGAATTGACAGCTAATTATACTTATGAAGGGAATAGGTTGATGAAGATAGAAGATTCTGATGGAGAGGTTGTAGTGTATACATATACGGATGATTTACTGACAAGAATGGATGTTTCAGGAGGGGCTTATACAGAGTATTCCATTTTTGAATATAATTCGGATAATAAAATAAATAAAGAAGTTACTAGTTATACTGGTGGGGCTACTCAAACAAACTCTTTTTCTTATGATGAAAATGGTACTGTAACAAAAACTGAAGATGTTGGAAGTGGAGCTGAAGTTGTACATGTGTATACTTTTTCAAATGGTAATTTAGTAACTAAAGCATCTACAAGTCCTTCAGGGGCATATAGCTATACTTATATTTATGATGGTAAAAACAATGCAGGTAATAATATATATCAAGCGAATACATTTGCTTTATTAGGTTATTTTTCAACACCTAATAACCAATTATCATGTACTCAAACATCAGGTGCTGATATGGGAACAAGTGATGATATTACCACATACACTTACAATACTGCTAATTATCCATTAACATCAATTAATGTATATGCGTCAGGTCAACCTTTTGAAGAAACTACTACTGCAGAGTATTTTTATGAGTAATATTAGATATATTATTAGTTATAAAAAGCCTCAAGTTTTTAACTTGAGGCTTTTTGATTTTAGTTTAATAAGCTAATTCCGCTATCAATTAAATGTGTGATTTCCGATCGCTCATTTTTAATGATTTTTAACCTGTCAAGGAGTGTTGTTTTTAAGTCAGAATTATTCGTGTAGAATGCTAATTCATACAGTTCTAAAGTCAGTAACCAATCTGAATTATAATTTTCAGTGATTGAGTCAAAAATACGTTTTCCTTTTTCTTCTGTGAAGGAATCATTATTCCTCATTTCTCTAACACTGTGATATAAATCTTCTAAAGCAATAGTTTGTGTGTCTTTGATAACCTGAACTGTTTTGGTGTCCGATACATGATATAAATTATCAAACGATCTAAAGTCGGCGCTACCTGCGTATGCTGATACTATTGACGAGCCTACTGCTAAATCAAATGTACCATATTCTGGTTTGAATAATATTTGATTTTTATAAGTTACTGTACAGTCTTCAAACTGAATTAAAATTAATTTTCCGTGAATATTTCTAATTCCTGTAACGTTTAATCCTTCCACAATAATTCCGCTTTCATATTCAAATGAAATACGCTTACCGTCATAAAAGTTATATGCCTGTAAATCACGAGGTCCCATGTCTTCAATAGCCAAATTAATTCCTTTTAATCTTCCTATAGGTGAGCTAAACCCATGAATATGTGCTTCTGTACCGTGTCCAATTAATTCTTGCTCTCTATTTGCTAAAGCAGTTGGGCCTTCTGTTTTAAAGAATACAACCTTATTGTCTTCATCTTTTATAATCTCCGTAAAAACACCAGAAATTTCCAAGCCAGTATTTAATTCAATTGTACCTATTTTTTTAGAGTCGATTAATTTTTGTAACCCTCTCCAGCCACCTTTTCTTAAGGCCATAGTCCCAGCAAATTCTTCTAAGACTTCCATTAAGTAGGCAAAATCAGGAGTGACATATAATTGGGGTTGAGGTTTAGTTATGTCAAATTCTTGCGTTGCAACTTTAACATTATAAGGTAGTTTTTTTACTTCATCAGTCATACACCATTCACTTTCTCCTATGGATGATAATAGTCCTGCTCCGTATATTTTTGGATTTTTAACCGTACCAATCATTCCGTATTCAACCGTCCACCAATGTAAGTTTCGTATTTGTGCCATTTCTGATAATGGAACTTTTTTATCTTGTAATTCGTTAACCAAATCTTCAGCGTTTTGAATCTCTGTAGCAGATGAACTAGAAGCCTCCTTTAAAATTGATAAGTTTCTTACTGCTTCATACATGTCATTATCATGGCTAGATAAAATGGCTTTAGCGCCAATTTCTCCAAATCGACGCAAATATTCAGCGTAATCAGGATTAGCAATTATGGGTGCATGACCAGCTGCTTCATGAATGATATCTGGAGCTGGGGTGTATTCAATATTTTCCAACTGACGAATGTCCGATGCAATTACCAAAACTTTATACGCTTGAAATTCCATAAAAGCATTAGGGGGGATAAAGCCATCTACGGCTACTGCAGCCCAACCAATTTCTTTTAATATTCTGTTCATTCCGTACATGCTTGGAATGGTGTCAATATCAATCCCAGTCATGTCTAGTCCTCTTAGATATGATTCATGTGCAACAGAACTTAAATATGATACGTTTTTACGCATTACAAATCGCCAAACTGCTTGATTAATTGGAGAATAATCAGTATAGTCTTGTGGTTTTATAAATTGTTGTAAATGTGGGGGTAATCTGTCTATTAGCGGATTCGTTTCAATTATTGCATCCATGAATTATCTATTGTATTAGTAGGGCAAAGCTATGAATTATTATCAAAGTCCTAGTAACAAGTTTTAGTATTATTTTATCAATTAAATTGGTTTATCTATATTAGCACTTCTAACTAACGTTAATTAGTTTATATTTTGAAAGTATCAGCCAGAAAACAAGAGATTATTAAAAAATCAGAAATCCTTTTTAAAGAGAAAGGGTATAGTGCTGTAACTATGCGAGATATAGCGTCAGTTATGGGTATGAAAGCTGCGAGTTTGTACAATCACATCAAGTCAAAACAAGAAATTCTTTCTTTGATAATTTTATCTCTAGCAGAACAGTTTACTGCTGGAATGGAAGCAATAGTAGTTTCAGATAAAACAACACTAGAAAAGTTACAAGAAATAATTGCCTTGCATATTCAAATTACGACGAACCACCCCAACGGGATGGCTTCTTTAAATGCGAACTGGATGCATTTAGAGGAAAAATTAGATTATTATTTTGAATTGAGAGATGGTTACGAAGACAGTTTTAGAGACATAATTGTTGTAGGAATTGAGAAGAATGAAATTTCAGCAGTTAATCCTGAAGTGTTGTTGTTTTCCATGTTGTCAACATTACGTTCATTATACCTGTGGATTCCAAAAAAAGATGATGTAAGTCTGATAGATTTAGATGCTGATTTAAGTAAAGTACTTCTAAAAGGAGTAATACTTTAAGAACAGCAAAAATAGAAGCAATTATAAAAAATTAGATATAAATTTGCAAAACTAACTAACAATTGTTAGTTTTGGAGAAATTCAAAAATAAATGACCAACTTTTACGAATTAAAAGTAGCAGATATATATAAAGAAACTAAGGATTGTGTTGTAGTAACACTTGATGTTCCTAAAGTTTTGAAAGCTACATTTCAATATAAACAAGGCGAGCACTTAAATGTAAGAGCAATGATTAATGGCGAAGAGGTTCGTCGTTCATATTCTTTATGTTCTAGTCCAACGGAAGATAAATGGCAAGTAGCTATTAAAAAGATAGATGGAGGAGTTTTTTCTACTTATGCTAATGAGGTGTTGAAAGCTGGAGATACTTTAGGGGTAATGGCACCAGATGGGAAGTTTAATGTAGAGGTAGATGCATCAAAAAAGAAACATTATGTGTTTTTTGCTGCAGGAAGTGGTGTAACACCAATACTATCTATAATGAAAACACATTTAGCCTTAGAACCAGATGCCACGTTCCAATTGTTTTACTTGAACAAGCGTACAAAAAGCATTATCTTTAAGGAGGAAATAGAAGGTCTTAAAAATAGATTCCTTGGAAGAATAGAAGTATTCCATTTTTTAACTAAAGAGAACAGAGGAATTCCATTATTGAATGGGAGATTTACATCTGATAAATTACAAGAATTAACTAATAAAGTTATAGATATACCTTCAGTTGATGAATGTTTCGTTTGTGGACCGGAAGAAATGATTTTTCTAATTAAGGACGAAATGGTTAAAGCTGGATTGTCAGAAGAAAGGGTTCATTTTGAATTGTTTGTTACTGGTAATACTGAAGAAGATAAAAAACATATTGCTGAGGTATTAGAACATCAAGCAGAACATACTGAAGTTACTATTATTGATGGTGATAAGGAATTCCATTTTGAAATGGATGTTGATCATCATGATAATATTTTAGATGCCGCTTTAGCTAATGATGCCGATTTACCTTTTGCTTGTAAAGGTGGAGTTTGTTGTACTTGTAGAGCAAAAGTGATTGAAGGAGAAGTAGAAATGAAATTAAACTACGGATTAGAACCTGATGAAGTAGAAGCAGGTTATGTATTAACTTGTCAAGCTGTTCCAACTACGGACAAAGTAGTGGTAGATTTTGATGCCTAAAAATAATGCTTAAAGCCTAGAGCTTAAAGCCAAAAGCTTATAAGATATGAGTGAAGAAGAAATTAAGAAACATGAAATAGCGTTTGAGCAAAAAATCACTGATGACGTTCGTATAGAGCCGAAAGATTGGATGCCTGAAAAATATAGAAAAACTCAGATTCGTCAAATTTCTCAACATGCACATTCTGAAATTGTAGGAATGTTACCTGAAGGAAACTGGATAACAAGAGCTCCTTCATTAAGAAGAAAGGTTGCATTGTTAGCAAAAATTCAAGATGAAGCCGGTCACGGATTGTATTTATACAGTGCTTGTGAAACTTTAGGAGTTTCTCGTGATGAACTGTATGAACAATTGCATACCGGAAAAGCGAAATATTCTAGTATTTTTAACTACCCAACGATAACTTGGGCAGATATGGGTGCTGTAGGATGGTTAGTTGATGGAGCAGCAATTATCAATCAAATTCCATTGATGAATACTTCTTATGGTCCATATGCAAGAGCAATGGTTCGTGTGTGTAAAGAAGAAAGTTTTCATCAGCGTCAAGGGTTTGAAATTATGCTAAAATTAGCAAATGGAAGTGAAGAGCAAAAAGAAATGGCTCAAGATGCATTAAATAGATGGTGGTGGCCTTCATTAATGATGTTAGGTCCTACTGATGCAGAGTCAGTTCATACAGCGCAATCATTACGTTGGAAATTAAAACGTAAAACTAATGATGAATTACGTCAGCAGTTTATAGATCAAACAGTTCCTCAAGCAGAAGTATTAGGATTAACTATTCCAGATCCAGATTTAAAGTGGAATGAAGAGCGTCAGAGTTATGATTTTGGTGCAATTGATTGGGATGAGTTTTGGCAAGTAGTTAAAGGTCATGGTCCTTGTAATAAAGAAAGATTAAGCGCAAGAGTAAATGCTTGGGAAGAAGGAACTTGGGTGCGTGATGGAGCTATGGCATATGCCGCAAAAAAAGAAATTAAAAAAGCAGTATAATTCTCTTTAAGAGATTCAAAAAGATTAGGTATGAAAAATAATTGGCCTCTTTGGGAA
>Ga0209291_1001377_pt1 | contig 21674 bp, 20 predicted proteins | sample GOMGulsemesocosm_FD_184633 | JGI IMG/M metagenome (GOLD analysis project Ga0209291, IMG submission 184633) | Methane-oxidizing microbial communities from mesocosms in the Gulf of Mexico - GOM9B Gulf of Mexico (SPAdes) (version 2) | ecosystem: Environmental > Aquatic > Marine > Cold seeps...
CTAAAGTGGTTAATGTTGGCGATTCTGTTGAAGTTATGGTTCTTGATATCGACGAAGAACGTCGTCGTATCTCTCTAGGTCTTAAGCAATGTATTGCTAATCCTTGGGAAAACTTCTCAACTTCACGCATTAAAGGCGAGCAAGTTACTGGTAAGATCAAATCTATTACAGATTTCGGTATCTTCATCGGTCTTGACGGCGGCATCGACGGTCTAGTTCACCTTTCAGACATCTCTTGGGATGCTACTGGTGAAGAAGCAGTTCGCGAATACAAAAAAGGCGACGAAATCACAGCTGTAGTTCTACAAGTAGACCCAGAGCGTGAACGTATTTCTTTAGGTATCAAGCAAATTGATGAAGACCCGTTCAATGAATACCTAGCTAATAACAAGAAGAATGCTATTGTTAATGGTACGGTTTCTTCTGTTGACGCTAAAGGCGCAACAATTGAACTTGCTAAAGGTGTTGAAGGTTACATCCGTGTTGGCGATATCTCTCGCGACCGTATCGAAGATGCAAGCCTAGTATTATCTGAAGGCGAATCAGTTGAAGCTAAATACGTTGGTGTTGATCGTAAAAACCGCGTAATTAGCCTTTCAATCAAAGCTAAAGATGAAGCTGACGAGAAAGAAGCAATGGCTAGTGTAAACAGCCAACCGCAAGAGTCTGGTCTTTCTGCTATGGCAGAAGCATTTAAAGCTGCTAAAGGCGAATAATTAGCCTGAGGGATGTTTATTCATCCCTCACTAGTACGATGTCGACAATATTCTTAATGGAGATTATATGACAAAATCAGAACTTATCGAACGTCTTTGCACAGCAAATTCGCAGCTGGCGACTAAAGATGTTGAATTATCTGTGAAAGCTATACTTGATCAGATGGTAGATACTTTAGCTACTGGTGATCGAATTGAAATTCGGGGTTTTGGAAGTTTTTCTCTACATTACCGTGAACCTCGAGTTGGGCGCAATCCTAAATCAGGTGAAAAGGTTGAATTAGAGGGCAAATATGTTCCTCATTTCAAACCAGGTAAGGAACTTCGAGATCGTGTTAACGCTTCTTTATAGCAGTTGATACTTGCAAAAACGACATACTTAGGTATGTCGTTTTTTTTTACTTTTTTTTACGTAATGATACCTAGTTGTTGTGTTGTTTATATACTAACAGAGAGAAGTAGTTTTGGATTACACCATATATTACTAGCACTTGACCCATTAATTGGCGATAATCCCTTGTATTACCCATTTATATCACAGAGGACGTCGATGAAATCATTTATCTTTTTTATTATTATCGCTTGTATACTGGCGCTGGCAGCTGCATTTGCTGCGAGTAACGATCAGTTAGTTGATTTTAATTATCTCATTGCCCTAGATTCATTTAAATTATCGTCTCTGCTTATTGGTGCATTTGTGTCTGGTTTAGTGGTTGCTGGTGTATGCATGAGTTTGTTTATGATGAAATTAAAATTATCTCTCTCGAAATTTAAACGTAAATCTAAACGCCAAGTTGCAGAGCTTGAACGATTACGTGCTGCTGAAGTTAAAGGTTAATTTACCGTATGTTCGAACTTTTATTTCTTTTACTTCCTGTTGCCGCCGCCTATGGTTGGTATATGGGTAGAAGAAATGGCCGCTATTTACAACAAGATAAGCAGCATGCGATCTCTAGAGAGTATGTAACCGGACTTAACTTTTTATTATCAGACCAACCTGATAAAGCGGTTGATTTATTTATCGATTTACTTGATGTTGATAGCGAAACTATTGATACGCATTTAGCGCTCGGTAATCTGTTTCGTCAACGTGGCGAAGTACAACGCGCAATTAAGATCCATCAGAATCTCATTGCTCGACCTTCATTGACTCATGAACAGCGTAATCTTGCCCTATTACAACTAGCGCGAGATTATCTTGCTGCGGGTTTAGTGGATCGCGCAGAAGAATTATTTCTGAAATTGATTGATGAACCTGATCATCGTCAAGTCGCGTTATCTCAGCTCATCATTATTTATGAACAAACCAAAGAATGGGAACAAGCGATTGCGATCGGCAATAAACTGAAGAAAATGGGTGATGTAAAAATTGAACGTAAAGTTGCCCACTTTTATTGCGCGCTAGCCACATCACCAGCAATGCTTAATGAACCTAAGAAACGTTTAACGAGTCTTAAAAAAGCCTTACAGCATGACAAGCTCTGTGTGAGAGCAAGTATTATGCTTGCAGATTTGCACATTGAGCTGGGTGAACATAAGAAAGCGATTGTCTGGCTGGAACATGTGATGATTCAAGATGTTGATTTTGTCACTGAAATATTACAAAAACTAAAAGATTGCTACGTTGAAATTAACAATGAAGACGGTTTTATCCATTTCCTGAACGATGCCCAAAATAATAAAGCGGGTATCAGTGTGGCTATTGAATTAGCTGATTTTACCGTAAGCAGTGTTGGGTTAGAACCAGCAGAAAAATTGATTTTGAATCAAATTGTTCGAACCCCGACGATGAAAGGTTTTTATCATCTGATGCAATACCAAGAACAGGCTGCTGAAGAAGGTAAAGCAAAAGAAAGTTTAACTATGTTACGGAATTTAGTTGGCGAGCAGCTTAAACTAAAACCCATTTACCGGTGTCGTAAATGTGGGTTTAGTACTAAAAGTATTTACTGGCATTGTCCATCGTGTAAGCGCTGGGGAAGTGTTAAGCCAATTCGTGGATTAGATGGCGAATAATTTAATAAGCCATACCTAATCGCTATACGTAATAACAAGAATAGATAATGAGTAACGGGACCTAGGAAGAGATATGTTGCAAGATAGTAAAGTAGTTGTCGCACTGGATTATGCTGATGAAGCAAGTGCATTGAATTTTGTTGATAAGATTAATCCTAGCCAATGTCGCCTGAAAGTAGGCAAGGAAATGTTCACATTATTTGGGCCTGAATTTGTGCGTAAATTAGTTGCGCGTGACTTTGATGTGTTCTTAGATCTTAAGTTCCATGATATTCCTAACACAGTGGCAAAAGCCGTTGCTGCAGCTGCTGAACTGGGTGTATGGATGGTGAATGTACATGCCTGTGGCGGTCAACGTATGATGGAAGCTGCTAAAGCGGCACTCGTACCTTATGGTGATAAAGCGCCAATCCTGATTGCGGTGACTGTTCTAACTAGTATGGAACAAGAAGATTTAGCACAAATGGGTGTAAATATTAGCCCAGCTGAACAAGTTATCCGTTTAGCTACGTTAACACAAAAAAGTGGTTTAGACGGTGTTGTTTGCTCTTCGCAAGAAGCATCAATGCTTAAAGAAGCACTAGGTAAATCATTCCAGTTAATTACTCCAGGTATTCGTCCTGCAGGCAGTGCTGCGGGTGATCAACGCCGTATCATGACGCCGGTTGAAGCGGTAGCTGCGGGTTCAGACTACTTAGTGATAGGTCGACCAATCACACAAGCTGAATCACCAATGCAAGTATTAACTGAAATCAACGACAGCTTAGCAAGTTAATTGCTTCTTGGATTAAGTTGGTATCGATAAGGGCGCTCAGGCGCTCTTTTTTTTATTTAGATAAACATAGAGTGGGGCAATGATTAATCCAGTCACAAGGCCATATAGGTGCGCTTCTGTGAGTACTTTAGCTTCAATTAATTGACTCATTTCTACAGGACTATTAAAAAGTTGTTCATTAATTACTTTGATAATCGTACCAATAATCAACACATAGCCTGAATAATATTTTTTCGTTACATCAATGATTGCACCGACAATAATCATGCCGTGTAAAATACCAGATAAGCCGACGTATAAATGCGTGCTTGGGGATAACCACAGTATGCCCACACCCACGCCGATTGATAACAGTAAAATCAAGCTTGTGAAAACTACACTATTATAATATCGGTAATGTAAGCCACCTATAACAGCTAAAGCCGTTAAGTTTAAGAGCAGATGATAGATATTCGTATGGTTAAAATTACCACTGAGCAAGCGCCAGTATTCACCATTGATAATCAATTCCCTGTTATAATCTATTGCGGTTATATTGTTGGCAGAAGCAATATAGATAATTAGGCATAATAGCCCGAGGAAAAGCCAGTTTAACCACTGCTGTTGAATTAGCATATCTTATTAATCCATAATATTTAGGTTTGTCGTGAGTAAAAGAAAAAAGTGTACCGTATGTGATAAAGCATTAGCCGCATGTATATGCCAGCACATAACGATAATTAATTCTGATATTGAATTAATTATATTACAACACCCAGGTGAAGTTAAAAATGCGATTGGCACAGCCCGTATTCTCAATCTTTCATTACCACAATGTCAAATTTTAATTGGTGAGAACTTTACCGACAATGCTCAGTTAAATAGCATACTGAATGACCCGAAAAGGCAATGCTTTTTACTTTACCCGAGCGAGGAAAGTATTGCTGCTGAGCATTTAGCTGCTGATGAAAGTAGTGATCGAGACGCGAATATTAAACGTACATTTATTTTACTTGATGGTACGTGGCGTAAAGCGTTTAAAATGTATCAATCATCAATCAATTTACAAACTCTGCCAGCCGTTCGATTAAATGCGGAACAAGAAAGCCAATATACAATAAGACAAACGTCTATCGAAGGTGGCTTATCAACTGTTGAAGCCGGTTTTTTATTGCTTTCAACTTTAGATCAAGACAAAGAAAAATATCAGCCTCTGCTGACCGCATTTGAATATATGATTAACTTTCAAATAGCGCAAATGCCTGACGGTTTGTTTAACAAGAATTATAATTAAGATTGGGCCCAATATGTCACAACAAGCAATGATTGAAGCAATTAATACCGAGATGCCGTTTGGCAAGTACCGTGGGCGTTTATTATTGGAGTTGCCTGAACCTTATTTAGTTTGGTTTCACAGTAACGGCTTTCCAGATTCTAAACTAGGACAACAACTCGCACTTATGTATGAAGTAAAGTTGAATGGACTGGAGTCAATGCTTGCGCCATTATTGAAACGACCGTCGGTGTATTTGGATAATGAAGGGAAATAAATCGTTAAAATAAACTGAAAGGACGTCAAGTATCATATTGGTATAGATACTTGACGCTGATAATGTCTAGTGCTGAATCATAACGGCACTAATCTTTATTAGCGATAAAACCAGCTTGAAGCTTAGTTGAAATCATTGCTACTAATTGTAGAGTCTGTTGCTCAGTCCTACTTATTGCTGGTATTTGACCCCAAATAGGTTTAGGCCAGCAAGCATCTTCTTTAAAGCGTGCAACATGATGGATATGTAATTGCGGCACCATATTACCTAAAGCTGCAATATTGATCTTGTCAGCGCTTAATTCGTCTTTTAGTAGTTTACTGACCGCGTTAGATTCAGATAAAAACTGTGCTTGTTGTTCATCCGTTAATTCATGGAATTCGCTAATATTATTAATTTTAGGAACTAAAATTAACCACGGGAAATTACCGTCATTTGCCAGTAGAACCTGGCATAATGGAAATTCACCAACAAGAACAGTATCTGCAGCAAGCTGTGGATGTAATATAAATTGCGTCACAAAGATCCCTCTAGATTAAGAACTCTTCAATAGACCCTTTTTCATTCATTACTTCTTGAAGTGGTAAAGGCATGCGGCCTTGGCCTGTCCATGTTTTCGTATCGCCATTAAAATCATATGCGTATTTTGCAGGGCGAGGGCCTCGTTTAGTTTTATTTTTTGTTTTTTCAGTTGTTGAGTCAGTTAAGCCCATTAATTCTTCAGGACTAATGCCATTCTCTTTAAGTTGTAATAAGATCTCGTTCATTTTAGCTTGTTTTTCTTGCTGTTTTTCTAATTCAGCAGCGTTAGCTTCTTTTCTATCATCTACAATCGCAGTGAATTTAATTAAAACTTCTTCTAGCTGTTCAACGCTTAATTCTTTTGTTGCAGCGCGTAGGCTACGTGCATTTAAAAATATTTTAATAAAATCATTCATAATTAATACCTAAATGTAGACAGGGGATGAGTAAACACTAAATAAGATTAATACTCTAATACAACTTGTGTACTCTAATATCATAAATCTACTCTAATACAATTAATATATTATAGCCAAATAAATATTAGAAACGTATTTACATTTATTTATTAAAATTAACTTATATGGATTAATTATGTAAGTAATACATTTATAAATGTAATTTTAATCTATAGTGCGGATATTATTTTTAAACTATTTAATGGTCTATTATTTGAAGTCGATATACTTTAGTTAAAAGAAACAATTGAATATCGCAGTAGGTTTTTGTCTCATCTTGTGGTTGTTTTATGAACATTTACACTGACTTTGTCTTGAAGTGGTGAAATTATCTGCTATTATCTTGCTTCCTCCTAAGTAGAGGTGCGCAATTCATTACTAGTATTGTTTAGGTAGCTCCTATGATAATGATACGAAAGGGAACTGCGCCGAAGAATGAATATTGAAGCTAAAAATATTCATTCTGGGGATGTGTTCGAATAGAGACATCACTGTCATAGTCAATTTTAAATTAACTATGGGGCGCTACTGAAATAGAAGAGTGATAAGGGATATCTTTACATACCTCATTTGTAAATAACCTTATTCCACATCTCATCTGTCTTGTTCAGTCGTTCCCTGTAAAAATTATTAGGTCAAAGGGATCATGGAACTCATTAATTACTCAGACTCAGCGTTATCGCTAGTTGTACCATTAGTTGCACTTACACTCGCAATTTTAACACGTAAAGTATTGTTATCACTCGGTTGTGGTATTTTACTTGGCGCATTATTTTTAACAGATTTTAGTGTTGTCAATGCGGCTAAACACCTTGCAGACTTGGCATTAAGCTTAGTTTGGGAATCAGGCGATGCGAGCAAAGGCTCATTTTGGGACGTTGGTTCGTTCAATACTTGGAATCTATCAATTATTATATTCTTATTCATACTTGGTATGCTAACGAGTATTATGATGGTAAGTGGCGCAACGAGTGCGTTTGCTGACTGGGCGAAACAACGTATAACAACACGTCGTGGTAGTACATTACTGACTGCATTCTTAGGTATTTTCATCTTTGTTGATGATTACTTTAACAGCCTAGCTGTGGGTAGCGTGAGTCGTCCTCTGACCGACCGTTATAAAGTATCACGTGCTAAACTAGCATACTTACTTGATTCAACTGCTGCGCCTATGTGTGTGTTAATGCCTATCTCAAGCTGGGGCGCTTACATTATTGCCGTTATCGGTGGTATTTTAGCAAGCCATGCCATTACAGATATCAGTCCACTGGCTGCATTCGTACAAATGATCCCAATGAACTTCTACGCTATCTTTGCTATCGCAATGGTATTTGCAGTTGTTATGTTAAACCTTGATTTTGGCTTAATGGCAAAAGAAGAAGCAGCGGCTAAAGAAGGCAAATTATTTGATGATAAAAAAGGCCAACCAGCAGGCGCTACGATTGAATTAAAAGAAGCTGAAGGTGGTAACATCTTAGGTCTTATCTTACCGATTCTTGTGCTTATCTTTGCAACTGTCTTCTTTATGATTAACTCAGGTGCTTCATCACTTGCTGCTGATGGTAAAGCATTCGATATCTTAGGTGCGTTTGAAAATACAGATGTAGGTAGTTCTCTTGTATACGGTGCGTTATCAGGTCTTGTTGTTGCACTTGTATTAAGCCTTATTTCTGGTGTTTCAGTTTCACTATTAGCGCAGGCAAGTTACCACGGTGCTAAATCAATGTTACCTGCGGTTTATATCTTATTCTTCGCATGGGCAATTGGTTCAACTATTGGTTCTATCGAAACTGGTAAATACCTTGCTGCGTTAGTAGGTGATTCAATTCCGACTAGCTTATTACCACTTATCGTATTTGCCCTTGCTGGCTTTATGGCGTTTGCAACAGGTACGAGCTGGGGTACATTCGGTATCATGTTACCAATCGCTGGTGATATGGCAGCAGGCACAGAAATGGCGCTAATGTTACCTATGTTAGCATCAGTGTTAGCAGGTTCTGTATTTGGTGATCACTGTTCACCTATCTCTGATACCACGATTTTATCGTCAACGGGTGCTAACTGTCATCATATGGATCACGTAATGACGCAGCTTCCATATGCGTTATCAATTGCCTTAGTAAGTGCGATTGGTTATTTGGTACTCGGTATTACAAGTTCTGTACTTTCTGGATTTATAGCCTCTGCAATTGCATTTACAGTTGTGGTTGCTATTATGTCTCGATTAAGTCGTAAAGTTTAATAAGGCATTAAAAATAGGCTGTTTATGATGAGCAGTCTTGGATTTATGTTTAAGAAATACCAATTGCTATAAATAATGATTATCTATTTATTGTGATTGGTATCTTTATATACGCCTGTTGATTCAGGCGTTTTTTTTGAGGGTATAAAATGGCATCTTTGCATTTCAAGTTTGCAGCTATGAATTCAGGTAAATCAACACAATTAATCCAAGCGCACTTTAATTATATTGAACGTGGTATGCAGCCATTAGCGATGACTCCCGAGTGTGATAGCCGTTATGGCAAGGGTATTATTGGTGCGCGTGTTGGCTTAAAACTCGAAGTCGAAGTGTTTGAGAAAGATACCAATTTATTTACCACTGTTTCTACACGGTTAGAAAATAATAAAATTGATGTATTTATCATTGATGAAGGCCAATTCCTATCTCGAGATCAGGTTTATCAATTAGCCAGTGTTGTTGACCAACTTAACATCCCTGTGATTGTTTACGGATTAAAAACAGATTTTAAATTAGAGATGTTTGAAGGCTCGTACCATTTGATGTGTCTAGCTGATAAAGTTGAAGAGCTTAAAACTATTTGCTGGTGTGGTAATAAAGCACACATGAATGCAAGGGTGAGTGATACTGGCGTGGTATTAAGAGAAGGCGAGCAAGTTGAGATCGGTGGTAATGAGCTCTACGTTTCATTATGCCGTAAGCATTTCATGAATGGCAACGCGAGCGCTTAGTCCTATTTTTCCGTTATTATTCTGGCATTGTTAAGTGCCCATCGATGATGAGCGTAGTATGTTGCGCTTGTCATCCGCGTTGTTTGTACATCTCTCTCGGTTATTAATTTCATTTAATACTATCTCTGGTTCTGAGAATAAATAACCTTGAAAATATGCGCTTTGCAGATTTTTAGCTTGGTTAAATTGGCTCTCAGTTTCTATTTTTTCTATTAATATACTTATCCCATGTTTCGCTAATAATGGTTTTAGTGCTTTGATTTCTTTAAATGAAGTCAGGGTAATATCAAATTTGATAATATCAACTATGCCAAAAAATGGTAGCCAATCTTCTGAATAAATAAAATCATCCAATGCAATTGTAAATCCCATATTTTTTAATTGCGTTAACGCCTTAAATATAGCCTCTGTTGGTGGTACATCCTCGAGAACTTCAACCACAATGGGCTTATTGATGAGTTTTTGAGGTAAACCATCGAGAATACTTTGCTCTGTAAAGTTAATAAAGTAGGGTTTGTTATCAACGAGCTTATTAATATTAGAACTCAATAAATGCTCATGGACTAATCGCTTTGTTGCTATTTCGGCATTTATGATTGGGAAGGTATTCTCTAAACTATCGCGATATAACAGTTCATAAGCGACAACGTGACGGGTGCTATTTAGGATTGGTTGTTTAGCGATATATGAGTGCATAAAGAATATTTTATTAGCAAAGGTACCTATAAGCTTATGCGTAATTATCAAAAAGGCTAATTATTTAGTTAATATAGGTAACTGTTCAGTATTATGCGTGAGAAATGGAGTGGTACTATGCCGTTCAGTCCTATCGTTTTTATTCACGAAGCATATCGTGTTTATGAATAGGTGAATAGATAGATGAATAGTTTCATGCCGCAATAGATTTAATCGCTATTACGGCATGAATGAAGGTGTGTTGGTTATTGTTGCTGGAATACTTTCGTTACTTTATTTAGCTCAATAACATCTGCGAACGGGATAACTTGCTCTGGAAACGCAGCCTGTACCTTGCTTGTTAATGGCTTAGAGAATGAGCGGTAGTTAATCTTGGCGACTACTGTGAGCGGATAACTGATACCTTCTGGCAGTTCAAATGATTCAATACGTGTTTCATCAGGTGATATACGAGTATCAGCTAAGATCTTCTCAACGCGCCAGAATTTAAGCCCTACAGGTTCACCGTGCATGTAACCAGATTTTTTAGCAAATACGCGACTGTCTTTTGGTAAGTAACCATCATTAAGCTGCCCACTGACTAAGCGTTCAACACCTTCACTGTCAGTAACGACTAAATCAACCCAGACTTGACGACGAGCACCACCTGGCATTTTATGGCCGGTATTATGGTTAGTTACTTTCACGTCGATATTACGACCATCAGCGCTGGTTTCAACGTCAAGTAGCAGTGCATTACGTAAAATATCACGACTGAGTTTACCGTGCTCTTTCGAGCGCATATCTGAGAAGTAATAGTTGCCACCAATAAAGTTATGCGCAATTAAATTTGGTTTAATTGGACCATTATCGGTTGCTTGACCTGGTACTTTTTTATCAAAATCAGTCATATCCATGCGCATGTGACAATCTATACAGGTTTTATTCTGTTTTGGATTGTCCGGTGCATTAAACTTAGATGCTTGCCATTCGCCATAGTTATTATTCACATTGGCGCCTTGACCTGGGGTGAATTCATTATGGCAAGTCGCACAATATAAAGAACTCTTATAAAGTTCAGGGTTTGAGTAGCTGTCTTTATGTTGCTGTGGCGATGCATTGATTTGAGCTTCTGCAACGAGTTTTAGTGCTGGGTTGCTGGAGAACTCAAATAGGTACTCTGCACGGTCTTTTAGGTTAATAGTAAGATCGGTATTACCACCAGCATCTTCCGCTTTCGTTATACGATGACAGAAAACACAACTAGTACCGGTTTCATCAACCGGTAAGCCTTCTTTTAGCGCGTCACGCAGTGACTGACCTTCTTTTTCATACATGCTATTAAGGTGAGTCAGTGGTGCGGTATTATTATTTAGAATTGTTTGCGGGGCATGGCAACCACGGCATAAGTTTCTAAACGGTTCACCTTCTGATTCCGCAGCTAGATTTTCTTGGAAGCGGTAATAAGGGCTGTCCATGTGCATACCATGGTTAGAGTCGGACCATTGTTTGTAAAGCGTGCTATGGCATGACTCACAGCTTGCTGAATTTAACCATTCGGACTTGTGCGTAAACTTACGCTCGTCATCAAAACGTAACCATGTTGATAGATAAGGTAAATTTTCTTTGGTTGTCACGTACATGTTTAATGCTGACATTAAGCGAACAACTTCAGCTGGCGGTGATTTTGGATCTATTTTAGGCAATTCCGGTTTCTTCGGATCTGTACCCATACCACCTTGGGTTTTTTGGATCATATCAATATATGCTTCGATAGGATCGCCAGCGATCATAGACGCTAAGCCAACGTGACCAGTCATCGCATTTTCTTTAACATCTTTGGTGCCATCCGCTAACAAGTATTTGTTAGTAAAATTAAATCCATCAAGATGACAAGAGTTACAGCTCATCCAGAAGTCACCTGACATGGCGCTGTTCTCAAATTTATCGCTGTTAGCAAGATTAAACAGTGTTTTACCTAAGCGTAATTCTGGAGCGATAGGATCTTTACTGATTAATTTGGCAAATTGGGCGTCCGCTAGTTTTACTTTTGCGAAAGGACCTTGACCGCTGATGTCAAAACTCACCAGATCATGCGACATGGCATTTTGTACAAATAAAGTCCCGCCTTTTGCGAGCATGCTACGTGGATTGGTTCCCGGAATATGACGGTAAATCTGCGTTGCTTTTACGCCACCTTGTAATTTAGTGCGGCGATGACGTTTAGATTTTTTACCGATTTTACCTTGGCGTGATAAATCAAAAACCAATAAGTCTTCAGAGCCAGATAGGGTGATAAATACTTTTTTACCGTCTTCACGGAATACCACATCATGAGGGTTAGAGACAATGCGCGTGGTATTGCTATTTTCGATGATATTAATCTGCTTGAATAGTTGCTTACGTTTATCAACTAATTCTTTTTCTTTACCTGGTGTTAAATCGAGTAAGGAAATAGTAGGGAAGACGGTCGATTGAAAATGGAAGTCCTGTGTAAAAGACCATAATACATGCGGTAACCAAGCTTGTGTGCCATCTGGAGAGATTGCAATATTATCTAATACACGCGGCTTACCTTGTGGGGTCGCACGAGAGTTATGTACAGGCGTATCTGCAAGTTGAATGACTTTGTTCAATTGTAGTTTTGGAGCTCTAGTATCATAAATAGATACTTGACCTGTCATGCTATGAGTCACAAACAAACGACCATCGTTAGCTAAAGCAAGGCCTCGTGGTGTATCTGCCGTTTGTGTAGTCTCGATTATGTCACCATTAGTCGAAACGGTTATGAGCTGCTTAGCTTCAAACAATGTGACGTAGTATTGCTTGTTGTGTTCGTCATAAACAATGCCAAAAGGACGATAGCCTGTTTTGATAGTTTTAATTAACTTCAGGCTTTGAGCATCAATGAGATAAAGTTGATCAGCAAGGTAATCACTGACTAATAATTGATTGTTAACCGGATCTAGTGCAAGTCGACGTAGATCTTTACCAAGTGTTTGCTCTGCAACTAACTCACCCGTTTCAGCGTTAAGAATACTGACGCTACCTGCATCCATATTTGCGCTAATAAACTGCTTACCATCAGCTGAAAGCTGCAAACTGTTACTTTTGGTATTTGAATAACTGGTACTGGCATAAAGTGATTGGCTTGTTAAGAGTAATAAGGCGAACATTATTTTAGGTAAAATATTTATATTCATAGATCTACGGCATCTTGGTGGAGAAATTGGTATTACGATTAAGAATGGTTATCATTATATCGTGTTGAGATCATAGTGCAATATTTGTAGTTATGATCACGTGTTTAAATGATTAAGATCAAAGTAGTATAGGTATAAACTCCGTTCGCCAAGAAAACGACCTTTAAATACTGCCACTAAGTCGTCGTTAACTCGTTTTCCAGTATTTGGTTTATCAATACCGAGTTTATTACTGCTCAGTTGCCAGTATCCTTGCTGCTGGGCTTGGTAATGACTGCTGCTTTGATAATGCCGGTCTAAAATGACATGTTGTGGTAGGTTATGTCGTAAATTATCAATATTATAATTACTGATGATGAATTGCTGCTGGTTCATGGTGTTAAAGAACTGAGTCGCTTGTAATACGGGGGCATTTTTTTGCGGGGTAAATTGTTTGATACTGTGATAACCCAGTGTAATAAGTAAAATAAGACTTAAAAGGTAAAGGACGGGGCGAATACGCTGAGTTTGATGAAGGTGTTCCATGAGTTGCGCGCAGATAATAGGTAGCAATAAACTGAACACGGCTAAGTGACGAATATTCTCTGGATTCTGTCCACGGATGATCCAGACAAACCAACAACACACCAGTATACTTAAGCCGCGGGTTTTTGTTAGATACAAACCAAGGGTTAACATCGAGATTAATAATATTACCCCAGGAGTGGAATAGGTATTGGTTAATGTGGTCAACCACTGGTTAAATAGCGAATCTGTTGTACTTGTAGTATTGCCCCAAATTGTAAAGTGACCTTGGGTAAAACGTCTGCCTTCTTCAATATATGCCCAGCCATCTTGCATAAACACATAGAGCGCGCAAATGATTCCAACAAAGGTAATACTGCATACCTGCCAGCCGAGTCGTTGATAATCTTGTTTACCTTGACAGTGATAAAACAGTTCTAACAACATAGCACTGGCGACTAGGGGTAAATAAGAAGGTCGAGTTGCTAGACATGCAGCCAGTAACAATCCGCTGATAATCGCGGTGAATATTTGTCTTTGTAAAAGAGGTTGCAATAAAGAGCTTGAATGTAGTGGCGGATGAAAGCGGGTTAATAATAAATATAAACTAAAGAACCACAGGGCGGAAGCGTCTGATAAACCGTTAAAGGCTAATTCAGCAATGTTGCCTTGCAGTAAAAAAAGCAATATGGCAAATAATGCAAATGACTTTATTTGCATGCGTTGATAGCAATAGATAAAGACACTGACGGTTAACGTTATTGCAGAGAGGAAACTGAGTAATACATTACTGTTGGGGTGTGAACTTATCGTGTTGATAATACGCTCTAACCAAACAAAACCAGGGTAACCGGGAAAGTGTGGGCTAAATTCTAATACTGAAAAATGGCTCAATGCGCGCTGAAAATACAGCGCATCATCACTGCTAATATCAAAACTATAATAATTAAGTAACCCAAAATAGCCTGCAATGCAGGCCATTAAGCTAATACAAACTATTAAATTGGAACGCCAAAACTTATTATTTTGTTGGTGCATCAGGTAATGTAAATTGTAATGCAGCTTGTAAATCAGTGCGGTATTCAATGTAGCGCGTTAAATCTGCAGGCTTTTGACCTACACCGAATACTCCGGGGTTACCAATTGATGCAAGGGCTCCGCGAATGGCTGTATCAGCCTGTTGACGATTTTCAGCAGTCAAGTCGGCAGCAAGTAAATCAATAAATAATTTACTTTTTACCACTAGCACTTTAGCTACTTGATAATCATTAATGTTTTGTTCTGCGCCCTCAAGTCGGCGCATTACTTCTGCTTTTATCGTGGTGATTAAAGCAGTCGCAACACCTTGTTGATCTTTATTGGTGATCGCTGTTTGCATTTGCTCATCGACGTTCAAACCATGATGCTCATTGAAATAAATGAACTCTTTTTGCATCGTATCATAGGCTGTTTGTACGGCGTTATAATCACTGGCTGATAGCGCTTTAAGCAAGGCTTCACGGCCATCAATTAATGGTTCTTTACCTGCAGCAGCATAAGAGTAAGCCAAACTTTGCGTACTAAATAGTAAGACGAAAAAGCCTAAGATAAGTGATTTTACAGTCATCTTGTTAATTGTCTTTGCTGTACTTGTTTTCACGAGAGCTGAATTAATAGGTTTAAGCGACATTTTTTTCCTCTGGCGTTTTTTTATCATCCATAATACTTTGCACTTCAATCACGGTTTTTTCGTTACGGTGGTCAAAGATCTGGCGGCGATTATCTTCACCCTTGATGATACCTTCTGCGGCCATTAAGCCCATTTCCATCGCTGTATCAGTAAAGATATAGCGGAAGGTACCTTGGCGGCCTGTCATGACTAAATTATCAAATTGATGGAGGTGGGTGATCGCTGCTTCACGTTTGGCGTTATAGCTGACATCCATCATAGGATAAGCATACTCAGTGTAAGTGGTAAAAAATTCACCTGTGCTTACATCTGGTACATCAAGATGGTTTAGATCTTGTTTAACACGTTTTAAGAGTTTGTTGTTATCCATATTCCAAATCTCATCGCCCTTGTTACACGGGATCTCGATCATTACTGATGTTTGCCCTTTTGGTGCCATGAATGGCGAGCGACGGCGAGGCTCTTGCAAACGGGTACCAAGTAATTCGGGATCTGACAGATACTGCCAAGTATTTTGAGACACGTTTTCGGTAGCCATCGGCATGTTAAAGAAACGAAGTGAGCGATAGGTTAAACCAGAATCGAAACCTGTTAATGTACAAACAACAGGTAAAGGGATCGTACCAACAACGTGATCACATTGAATTGACAGTGTCTCTCCGTTAAGTTCATAAGTAACAGCATTTATCTTGTTATCATCTTGATTTAGAGCTGTGATATTAGCGCCTTGAACTATCGTTACACCTTGCTGCTCTAGTTTTTCAGCAAGCTTGGTGTACATTTGACCAAAGCCCAGTTTAGGGTAACGGTATTTCTTCGCGTAGGTGCGTGGTGTTGCACCGCGCGTTGGAATTAAACGTCGCGCCACATCTTTTAGGTCTAACAAGCTAATACGCTGCGATGCCCAGTCTGCAGATAATTGGCGTGGGTCGATGCCCCATAGTTTGCCGGTGTAACCTTCAAAGAAGTTCTTGTATAAGGTAGTACCGAAGCGGGTTTCAATCCATTCGGCAAAGTTACTGGTACTTTGCTCACTCGGGCGCTTTTGGAAGGGGAGTTTGAATACCAAATCGACAGCTGCGCCAGCTAATAAACTGAGTGGCGCATTACGTAGTAAGTTACCAATCGCCAGCGGGTAGTTGTAGGTGCGGCCTTTAAAACGGATCACACTAGTACGTTCTGCATAGAGTAGATCATCAGTCATTAAGTCATCGATAAACTGTAATAATTTCGGGTTTTTAGTAATAAAGCGATGACCACCGTAATCAAAACGGTATTCACCTTTTTCACCTTGGAAAGTTTGCGTTGCGCACATGCCACCAACAAACTCTTCACGTTCTAGAATAGTTACTTGGTAACCAGCTTGATTAAATTCCCATGCGGCCATCAGTCCGGCTGGACCTGCACCTAAAATTACAATTTGTTTTGACATTATTAACTCAGTTTCAAATTAGTGTTTTTTTAAATAGACAGTTTTATTAAGCAGCGAGTAATTCTTTGTAACTACTGGCAGCCTCCGAGCAGATAACATAAGCACGTCAACGCGCCGTAAACCCGTCCTTGGGGCTTGCGCTGGCATCCATGCCAGCAACAGTTGCCTTAGTTTATGCTATCTACTTGATATATTGTCGTTACCTTCAATGTGCTGTTATGCAGCTGTAGTTGTTTTAGTTGGAGCCTGATAGCCACGATGCCAGAACACGGTAAATACCGCTAAATAAGCAACCCAAACAACAAGTGGTAGCAAGTTTGGTGATGAATTATAACCAAATAAAGCACGTAAGAAAGTGCCAAATACACCTTGATCATCAAGGACATGGCTAATATCAAACACAGCAGTTTGGAATACAGGTAACACGTCTGCACTTTGTAGCATGTTACTTGCCGATGATAATAGGCCTGCGGCAATAATGATAATCAGTAAGCTCGTCCATTTAAAGAATGCTTGTAGTGGTACTTTACGTGTACCACGCATTAACATGATAACTAATATCAGCGATGCAACAAGACCTGCGCCAGCCCCGATTAATCCATCTTGTAGTGAGAAGTTACCTTGGCCTGAATACATTAATGCAGAGAAAAATAGAACGGTTTCAAAGCCTTCGCGCATTACCGCAAGGAAAGCTAAAAAGATTAAACCAAATACATTACCCGTGGTTAATATCTCGCGTATGTTTTCTTGCATGTTAGAGACTTGGGTTTTGGCTTGGCGTTGCATCCAAATGGCCATGTAGGTGAGAACTAAGGTCGCAAAGCCTAAAATACCGGCCATTAATAAATTGCGGTATTCATGCGAATCAAATTGATCGACAACGAATTGGAAGATGAAAGCGACAATTAATGAGGCGATTAACCCTAGTGCAACACCTAGGTAGATGAGTTTGTTGTGCTTTGATTGGCCAAGTTTGGCTAAGTAAGAAAGTATAATGCCAACAAGCAGGAAGGCTTCGAGCCCTTCACGGAAGGTAATTAAAAAACTGGCAAACATATTAAGACTTCCTAAAAAATTTGATCACTGTCCAGCGCCATGCATGACGAAGAACGAGAGGGGCAAGCAGCCACGAACTATAAAAATGAATATCTTGCATTAAAATACTGAAGTTATTACCTGTGTTACCCCAAAAAGTAAGGTAAACACCCGTAAGGGTACAGGCAACGAGTAAGTATTCTATAATTGTCCCTGTTTGGCGCAAGAATTTCTTTTTACTGTTTTGAATAAGGTTACGGTGCGACAGCCAGAAACTACCCACGAAAACAGGAAATATACTAATACCAGCAAGCATGTGCATCAGTAATACTGTGCGCTCTATTTGCCATGGAATAGTAATAAATGGCCACAGTAAAAGTCCTGACAGGAACATCAAATATAATATTGCTTCGGCTTTCTTATGATGAAAAGCGAGACGTTTAAAATGAAACTGTAAACGTGACCAGATGTTATCGTCGGCTGGAGTAGCTACTTGAACTGACATGATAAAACCCTATTCATATCGACGGAATGAAAACGCAAAAAGGGCTGAGTAAAATCTCATCCCTTTTTGCAACTTTTATTTTAATTTCGCAACACTTTCATTAATTAATACATGCTTATTAACTAAGTGTTGCGAGATGGCTATCTATTGCCAAAAGGATGAGACTAGTTTGCACTAACCGACACTTTTGCAGCCATAGTTTGTGCTGTACCGTATTTACCGCCAGCAGCTGTTACTTGTTGTACGCCATCATTATCTGAATCGGTAGTTGAACTGTTTTTCAGTAAGTTTTCACCTGAATCACCAACCCATTCTGATAACTGTTGGCCACCGTTAACAACTTTCTTGAACCAAGCTGTGTAACGCTCTGTTAAGTGTTGTAATTCTAGTGCTGGAACATGTTCGCCTTCTTCATTAGCAAGGTGAAGCATAGTTTCACGTAAACCACCCGAGATTGCCGCAGCAGTTAACGGTGTGTGAATTGTTGCTTTACCTGGTGTTTGTGCCCAAGTACCGATCTCAGTGTCAAACATGTTTTTCTCTACCGCTAGGAAGATAGAACGTGCCGCTTGCTTGTAAGAGTCGTCTTGTGTTGCTAGGTAAGCTGACACTAAACCACGGATTGCAGCAAACTGTGCGTCAAGTGATTGGTTTTTATCTACTGACTTACCAATCGTCGCGCCATCGTATACTAGACCATTTTTAGCGATTAACGTATTAACGATGTAATCTGCTTGTGCTTTGATTAGACCAAGTGCTTGTTTACCTTGAGGTGTTGCTAGGTCAACATCACCGCCGTCAGCTGCAGCATAACCTACAGGTAGGGCATCTTGTGAACGTTGGTAAATTGATAGTGCTACGATGCTGTATGCCGCGTCAAAAGTATCAACTTGTGCATTTTGCTTGCCATCGTATTTAGTAACAAAGGTACCTGCTTTCTTGTTGAAATGTAGGTTTGCTAAGTTTTGGAACGATAGGTTAGCAACGTTGCTTGCAACAGAGAATGCATCTTCAGCAATGATATTGTTGCTTGTTTTGCTATCGATGTTTTGTTTTGGTGCTGCAGCAAATGGTTTGCCATCAAATACAGCTTTAAACGCTGGATTTTGTGCAGTGTTCGCAGTACGTTGGTCAGTGAATGCATAGAATTCACTTACTGGCCATAATAGCATCCACGTATCACGTAGTGATGATGAACCATCAGTTACAGATAGTTTACCGATGTTATTTACGTTGTTTTTCTGTGTTTCTTTAACTGCTACTTTGTGTGCAAACCAGATTGGGTTTTTAGATGCATCGTAGTCAGGACCGAATTTAACACCTAGATTTTTACCGTCAAAGCCAAGCTGCTGTTGAAGGATAAGTAGTTTATCTAGTGACATTTCAGTTAAGATCATACCGTTGAAACCATCGGCAGCAGATACACCAAGACTGTGTACGCCATCTTGATCCATAGTGCTTGATGTTGCTTCAACTTCTTCGTCTGTTGTTGTAACGTGCATGCCACCTAGGAAATCTTGTGACCACATTACTTCTTTAAGGAAGATGCTGCCGATTGCGCCTGGGTTTAAGGCTTTATCGAAACTTGCGCTGTCCCATGCTAGTGTTTTGTAGTCACGGAAGTAAGCTGGAATTACTGTGTTATGTACCGCTGCTTTACCTGTTGCAGATAATACTTCTAACTCTTCGCCATTTACTTTTGTTGTATCTACTTTACCTACAAATTCAGGGTTACCTGAAACGTACGGTACAGAGATAGGGTACATGTTTAATGGAATTTCTTCACTTGGGAAGCCAACTGCACCAGCAAGAGAAATGAAACGTTTACCTAAGTCAGCAAGAGAACCTCCGCGCGCTTGGTTAACAGGACCGTTTACTAGGTGAGGTCCCATAGTAGACTGGTAGTTTAACGCGTACATCGCTTCTTCTGAGTATTCGTAGCTTTCAATACCCGCTGCGTAATCGAATGCAGTTGGTTGATCAACTTGGTTAGGATCTAAAACATCAAGGTCTAAACCTAACGCTTCAGCAAGTGGTTCACCTGATAATTCGAACTCAGTATAAGCAAGAAAGTTAGCAGCAGGAGAAAGTGTTTTATCAATTACTTTTACGTTTGCAGCATGTGATGCAAATGAAGCAGTAAGTAGCGCCGAAGAGATGGCAAAGCAAAGGGCAGATTTTTTCACAACAAATCCTTTTTATTTTTTATAATAGACTATGTCTTAATGAGAATAATTCGCATTATCCATATAAAAATATTTAATGCAACCCTAATTGATAATTATTACTATTTATAATGATCTAGAACAATCTGTTTTAAACTCGCGTAATAGTTGAACAAATTCTGTTGGGGGGCGATCAAGATCGTCGTTGGGGAAGTAAATATCATAACCAAGGGTGTTGTGAAGATACTGCATGCGGTTGATAAACATGGCCTGTAATCCGTGATATTTGTGGGTCACTTTTATATCAGGGTAGAGCATGTTATCAGCATTGCCGTATAGGCTTGAATTTGGATCTGTGAGCATAATAAGGGCTCTTTGCTCTAATAACATATGAGATAAAGTGGGGAGCGAAGCGCTATTGATAAGGTGCTCTCGTTGATTGAGCCGGATACCGATATAAGGTAATTCTTTTAACTCAAAACCATCATTTATCTTTGGTATATCGATACGTTGTATATCCTGCCAGAGAATAGTAAAACCACCTCGGGAAGTAAAATAGTGCAGTCCTTCTTTGGTCAGTGAAAATCGATAATACATGTCATTGAGCTTAGCAATACCAATAATTAATAAGCATATACCAAGGATCAATGAGGCGGCTAACAAAGGGAAATATAGAAAATTATCTGCATCTGTTGAGGTTGTTAATAGGGCTACAATACTGCTAAAAATAAATAAGCCGGCAACAATAGTAAAAGTGACGCCATTACGTTTTGCGATAGGCCGAATTAACATTGCACACTTCCTCTGGCATTACTTGTCTATAGGTAATAATAGTTCAAATATAACGCCTTTTTCACCAGACAAATTCTTTGCGCTGATGTTACCGCGATGAAAATCGCTGATTAATTTAACGATATGTAGACCCAAGCCAAGGTGTGGTGTATCAGATTGTTGCCGACTGGAGACCATGGAGTCAAACAGTTGCGGGATATTATTACTGCTAAAGTGCGGTCCTTGGTTTTCGACCGAGAGTTGTAAATGAGTGTTTATCTTAATTAGCTTAAAGCGAATCGGTTGATCTACTGGCGCATAATCAACAGCATTACTGATGAGTTTATCGAGCAACTGGACGATGAGTTCAGGCGCTAAATTTATCGTGTGATCATCATTGTTGTTGTATTCTAATTGGAATTGATGACTGCTATAAATTTGTCGGTAAGCCTCGGTTAACTCTTCTAACATATCGTCAAACGGGACGACTTGCCACTGCGCATATTCAAAGCTTTGTTCTAACTTATTCGCTTCACTGAGTGCGTTTAATGTTTGGCTTAGGCGATTTGTACCTTGCATTGCGCGTGTTAGGTATTTTGCTGCGTCAGGATCTAAGTTTGACAGCTCCAGGTTTTCGAGCGATGTGCGAATAACTGCAACAGGTGTTTTCAATTCGTGAGAAAGCTTATCTGCTAGTGTAGCCAAATAGTCAGTATACTTACCTTG
>Ga0209291_1001378_pt1 | contig 21670 bp, 17 predicted proteins | sample GOMGulsemesocosm_FD_184633 | JGI IMG/M metagenome (GOLD analysis project Ga0209291, IMG submission 184633) | Methane-oxidizing microbial communities from mesocosms in the Gulf of Mexico - GOM9B Gulf of Mexico (SPAdes) (version 2) | ecosystem: Environmental > Aquatic > Marine > Cold seeps...
AAAATTTATAGCTAGTTTAAAATAAAAATATGTATCCACTTAGAAGAAACCGACGTTTAAGAACTAATGAAGCAATCAGATCATTAGTACGTGAAAATAACATTACTCCAAACGATTTTTTAGTACCGCTTTTTGTGGTTGAAGGAATGGGAGTAAAAGAGGAAATCACCTCAATGCCTAACTACTATCGTTTTAGTTTGGATTTATTGTACATGGAAGTAAAAGCACTGTGGGCAATGGGGTTAAAGTCGGTATTGTTATTTGTTAAAGTTCCAGATAAATTAAAAGATAATGCTGGTACAGAAGCTTTAAACGCTAAAGGGTTGATGCAGCGCGCTATTCAAACAGTAAAGGATGCATGTCCGGAAATGTTGGTTATGACTGATGTTGCTTTAGATCCGTATTCTTCTTTTGGTCACGATGGTATTGTTGAGGAAGGAATTATTTTAAATGATGAAACTTCGGAGCTACTAGCTGAAATGGCAGTTTCTCATGCGGAAGCTGGGGCTGATTTTGTTGCGCCAAGTGATATGATGGATGGTCGTATTGGAGTGATTCGTGAAGCGTTAGAAGATGAAGGGATGATAGATGTTGGAATCATGAGTTATTCTGCTAAATACGCTTCAGCTTTTTACGGCCCTTTCAGAGACGCATTAGATTCTGCACCAGGATTTGGTGATAAGAAAACTTACCAAATGGATTATGCCAATCGTTTTGAAGCACTTCGTGAAACAGAAATGGATATTGATGAGGGAGCTGATATTGTAATGGTAAAACCAGGGATGCCTTATTTAGATATTGTACGAGAAGTTAAAAATGAATATGATGTTCCTGTTGCTGTATACCAAGTAAGTGGCGAATATTCAATGATAAAAGCAGCTGCAGAAAAAGGGTGGTTGAATCACGATCAGACCATGATGGAGAGTACAATGGCTTTTAAACGCGCTGGAGCAGATATTATTGCAAGTTATTTTGCAAAGGATATTGTAAAATTATTGTCATAAGTTATAATTAGATTGTATCTTAAAGTAAAATTGAATAAAAAATAATAATTAAATGACTTTACTAGTTACATACGCAGTTTTATCAATCGTTTTTTCTTTTGTGTGTTCTATACTGGAAGCAGTGTTGTTATGTGTTACACCAACGTTTATAAGCGTAAATAAGAAAGAGGGAAAAGGTTTTGCGAACAAGTTAGAAGAGATGAAAAAGGATGTTGATAAGCCTTTAATCGCAATTTTAACGCTGAATACTGTTGCACATACCGTTGGAGCAATTATGGTGGGTACTGAGGCGAAAGAAGTATTCAATGATGATGGAAATGGGGTGTTTATTGTTTCTGCAGTAATGACTATTTTAATACTAGTTGCGTCAGAAATTATCCCAAAGACAATTGGAGCTACGTATTGGAAAAAACTTGCCCCAGCTTCAGCAATGCTTTTGAGTGGAATGATTCTCTTTTTTAAATGGACCGGAGTTATTTGGTTATTGCAATTGTTTACAAAATTATTCGGAAAAGGTGCTCACGGAGAAAGTGTACTGAGTAGAGAAGATTTTTCTGCAATGGCTGATATAGCTAAAGAAGAAGGGGTTTTTGAAGAATCTGAATCTAAGGTGATTAAAAACTTATTGAATTTTAAATCCATTTTAGCAGAAGACGTAATGACTCCAAGGACAGTCATGAAAATTGCTGATGAGTTAACTAGTGTTAAAATTTTCTATGAAGCAAATAAGGATTTACGATTTTCTAGAATACCAATATATCAAGAACGACCAGATAATATTATAGGTTATGTGCTTAAAGATGATATTTATAAGCAACTCGCAGAGGATAAAGATAATATGTTATTGAGTAAATTAAAACGTAACATTCTGGTAGTTAACAGAGCTATCCCTATTCCTGATTTATTTGAAAAATTGATAGCTGAAAAAGAACATATCGCCTTAGTGGTAGATCAGTATGGATCAGTAAGCGGTACAGTAACAATGGAAGATGTTATTGAAACCTTGTTAGGACTGGAAATAATGGATGAAAGTGATACAGATGCTGATATGCAACAATTAGCAAGAAAAAATTGGGAAGATCGTGCGAAACGATTAGGTATTATAGACGATGAATAAAGAGGTAGAAATAGTATACATCAAAACTCCAATAGGGATATGCAAAATAAAAGGAAGCTCATTAGGAGTTTCTGAAGTTTCAATTCTAGATGATGAGGTAATATCTACTAGTATACCAAACTCACTACAAAGTTGTGTTACTCAATTAGAGGAATACTTTAAAGGAGAAAGAAAAGTATTTGATTTACAATTAGATTATAAAGGAACCGATTTTCAGAAAACTGTTTGGGATTCACTTCGCACTATTCCGTATGGAAAAACTATAACCTATTTAAAGCAAGCTCGTTTATTAGGTGATGAAAAAGCAATTAGAGCAGTTGCTACTTCAAATGGTAAAAACCCTTTTTGGATTGTATTACCTTGTCATAGAGTTGTAGGTTCTGATGGGGCACTAACAGGCTATGCTGGTGGAATATGGCGAAAAAAATGGTTGTTAGAACACGAACAAGGGTGTGAGCAGCAGTCATTGTTTTAAATTTTTTATATGTATCTTTAATCTCCCAAAGAAGCTATTATAAACAGAAGATTAAATCAAGAAAATCTAATTCATAATGCTTGAAAAAATTAAATCAGAACACATTCTATTTTTAGATATCGAAACAGTTCCAGAGTATGCTAATTACAGTGATTTAGAAGAAGGAGTAAAAGGGCTTTGGGAACAAAAAACTAAATATAAGCGTAAGGAAGAATTTTCAGCTGAGGAGTTTTACGATCGTGCAGGAATTTGGGCAGAATTCGGTAAAATCATCTGTATTTCAGTAGGCTATTTTGTTGCCAATAATTCAGATAGGAATTTTAGGATTACTTCTTTTTCAGGTGATGAGCAACAGGTTTTAGTGGACTTTAAAACGTTGTTAGATAATCATTTTTTTAAACCTTATCATTTATTGTGTGCTCATAACGGTAAGGAGTTTGATTTTCCATTCATCGCAAGAAGAATGGTAATACATCAAATTGAGTTGCCAAAAGCATTGAATTTATTTGGGAGAAAACCTTGGGAAATCCCTCACTTAGACACCTTAGAGTTGTGGAAATTTGGTGATTATAAGCATTATACCTCATTAAAGTTATTGACAAGTATATTAGGAGTACCATCACCTAAAGATGATATCGATGGTAGTCAAGTCGCTGAAGTATATTATAATGAGAATGATTTAGAGCGAATTGTAGATTATTGCGAAAAGGATACCATTGCAGTAGCTCAAGTGTTTTTAAAGTTTAAAAGAGAAGTATTATTAAAGGATAAGGAAATTATATATGTATAAAAAAAGACCGAAGCTTTTAACTTCGGTCTTTTTTTATAATTTAAAACGAGAGTTTAATTATTGATAATAATTCGTTTTGTAGTTTTTCTATTTCCTTGCTGAACATCTATTAAATATATTCCGTTGGCAAGTTTTCCGAAATCTAATGTTGCAATGAATAATCCTGAATTAGACTCTTTAGTAGTATTATAGACATTGCGGCCTTGAATATCAAAAAGATTTACTTTAACTTCAGTATTTGTTGCTGATTGAATTTTAATATTAATAATACCTCTTGATGGGTTTGGTGAAATAACTAAGTCGTTCGAATCGAATTCTGTGATACCTAGTGTTCCGTTGATCGGTATTATTTGGTTTGGAAGCCATCCACTAGCTGCATTGTTAATGTCTACTTTAAATTGATCAACAAAACCAGTTACTTCAATATTAGTATATGTTATTTTTGAAGTATTAACATCATCCTGAGTAAAAGTGTCACCAACTGTTAAGGCGACAGCATTTTTAAGCAACGTTCCTTTTGTAGGTAGTTCAATTAGCGTATACGCTTGTTGTTCAGCAGTTTCGGCTACTGTTGTAGCTTCAATGTCTCCAGTAAGTGTAGTATAGGTAGAATTTACATCTGGATTAAGTCCATTATTCACAAAGTTAGGTGCGTTAGCAAATGTACTTGCTTCACAAATTTCTATTGCCCATTCAGTAACTGTACCAGTATCGCCAGGTCCTCCATCAGTAATTTCTAAGGTCCAAACACCATTTGATGACTCGCCAACAAAGTCTATTAATTGACCAACTGGTTTGTACGTAGTTAATAATCCTAATGGACTATTTGCTGCCGCACAGTTTATATTATTTGTAGCATCGTCATCAAAGTTAATGTTAAAGTTTGTTTGTGTAGAGCAAGAGTTTATATTTATTAAATTAACTTTAGTTCCAATAGGTGAAATTAGTGTTAATCCTGTATCGCCAATCCAAGTGTGGTTATATGCGACTCTAACATTTATATCATCAATAATGACTGCATTGGTAATATTTAATGTTGAAGTTTCTGTAGATTGATCAATAATAGCCTGGTCAGTAGTTTGTGTTTCTACGTTACAATTTAAAGCGCCGACTTGAAAGTTGAATGGATCAGAGTCGTTAGCGGTCACACATCTATTTTTTCCGAAAACCCTCCAATAATATACTTCACCTTGAATAAGTCCGTTCATGATGTATTCATTGGTAGTAAGTGTAGTTGAATTTATAATAGTATTAAAATTGATATCAGTAGCAACTTCTAAAATGTATTCTTCTGCATTAGCGTCAGTATCCCATTTTAATATATTTGAAATTCCAAGTCCAATACTTCCATTATTAGGTGTTGTTTGTGTTATGTTATTAGCAAATGTATTATGGTAGATGGTTAAGTATATGTTTCTAATTTCAGATTCAATACCATTATCAGCAATAATTTCTATAATATGTTCGCCAGCTGGAGCATTGCTTAAATTACTGATCGTTACGTCAAAATTTCCATCATTAGTAAATACGCTTTGAGAAAAACTAATAACCGATCCTAAAGGAATATTGTTTGCTGAAATAGTTGTAGTTCCACCTCCAACAGGAATGTCTTTATAATCAAAATTGAAAACAGCATTGTTGTTTGAGCATAAAGTTAGGTCACCAGTTTTTTTAATTAAAGCAAAAGTAGAGCTTAAACCTGTGACAACTAATGAGAACTTTTGCTTTGAATTTACAAGGGTTCCTTTATGTGTTACTGTAATTGTATATGTTCCTGAAGCACCAGAAACATCCACTCTTTCGTATGGGTCAACCGTATTATCGGTACCGTTTACATTAGTGTTTGAGTTAACACTAGTTAGTTTCCATGGGTAGTTTGTTGTACTTCCTTTAGTTATTCTAATATCTAAATCATTTACTAAAGCAGCAGTTGCTTCATTAGCTGTTCCTGTTGAGTTTGTATATCCACCTGTGGTTGGGTCAGTCCAAGAAATTGAACCTAATAAAGGATTTATTCCGTCAGATTGAACTGTCATTGTAAATGTTTCTCCTTGAGATAAAACCTCTTCAGAAACCCATGACTGTAAACCATTGTTTGATATTGTTTCTGCAGCAACTTTGGTATTCATTAAACCCCATCCTGTATTTGCATCCGGTCCAATTCCTTCTGTATCATCAGCAGTATGTAATGCTAAGCCTTTTAATGTAGCTGCTCTCATAAAAGAACCGTTTACATTATTGTAGTGTTGTTGTAATAACAATAAAGAGCCACATACATTTGGAGATGCCATTGAGGTTCCTGTTTTTATTCCATATGCAGAGTTGTTGGAGATCCCAGCAGAATATAAAGAAGTACCGTTACCCATAATATCTGGTTTGACACGTAAATCATCAGTAGGGCCTTCGGTACTACTTGAGTTTCTTATAACACTATTTAACGATCCATTTACAGCAATATTTGCATCTTGTCCATTAGCGACAACCATATTGTTTTTAGCAGTTTTATTACCAGAAAGTTTGTCATAAGCACCATTACTTCCTAAAGGGTTAGCATTACCAGTAGCTGGACTCCCGTTATTATTATTATTTCCGTCGTTCCCAGCAGCAGCAACCATTAAATAATAAGGAGCGTTATACATTAAGTTATCCCAAGCTTTTGCGTTGTTTGTATATGCGCCAAAAGCCCAATCAGGTACATTAGCAATATTTGATCCATAAGAATGATTTGAGACTAACATTCCGTTAGCAGCAGCAGCAGTTGCTTCTGTGTAATCACTATTCCATTCATGGGTTATTGCATTTGCTTGTGGGGCCATTCCTTTTGAATTTCTGCCATTTCCATCAGTGCTTAAACCAAGGCCTATAATGGTACCTGTTACATGTTGTGCATGGTCTCCATTCCCATCTACAGTAACTGTTGTGTTACCATCTCCAATACTAACTCTTCCAGAGTAATCTTCATGAGTGATTCTGGTAGGTCCACCATCCCAAACATACGCTGTCATTCCTTGTCCTTCAACATTTAAACCAAGTCCCCCTCCATTATGCATAAAATCTGCTCTTGTAGATTTAGCGGCAGCAGTATTATAAGTTGAATAATAAATAGGAGACCCATCAATTCTTAATCGTTGTAGTTCCGAAAAAGTTCCATCTTTATGATGTTCTATTATTGGCCAGCCTTTTGTTTTTGCAACTTTTATAGCTTTTTCTTTTTCCTCCTTATTTTTTACACTAAATTCATCGTGTAATTCCTGAAGTTTAATTAGATCGTAATTCGCTATAATTTGCTTTTTTTGTTCTTCAGTTTGTGAATAACTTACTGAAGAGCCAATAAGTAAAATAAGTAGGGTTAATTTTTTTAAGCCGTAATAATTTCTCATTAATAAGAGGTTTTGGGTTTTTGGGTACTTTGCTAATTTAGTAAAAAAAAAAACAACATTGCATTTCGGTGCAATTGTTTTGTTATCAGTGTTGTATAGTCGAAGGATTAAGTGGTAACCTACAAAATAAAAATAGTAAGTTGATGGATAATATTTTAGAAGTTAATAATTTATCGATAACTTTTGAGTCATATAAGAAGAGTAATCAAGTTTTATTTGATGTTTCCTATGAGTTAAAAAAAAATGAAATATTAGGAATAGTGGGCGAATCGGGTTCAGGAAAGTCAGTTTCATCATTGGCTATTTTAGGTTTGCTTCCAAAAAAGCAAACAAAGTTTACTTCTGGTAAAATAAAGTATTTGGGAGAAGATTTATTGGCATATTCTAATTCAAACTTCCAGCAACTCCGAGGTAATAAAATAGCGATGATTTTTCAAGAACCGATGACATCGTTAAATCCATCTCTTACTTGTGGTAAACAAGTTGTTGAGGTATTAGAACGTCATTTAAAACTTTCAAAAAACGATGCCTATTTAGAGGTCTTGTCTTTGTTTGAAAAAGTAAAACTCCCTGATCCAGAATTGATTTATAATAAATATCCACATCAAATTTCTGGGGGTCAGAAACAACGTGTTATGATTGCAATGGCTATTGCATGTAAACCAGATGTATTAATTGCAGATGAACCAACAACAGCATTAGATGTAACTGTTCAAAAAGAAATTATAGCATTATTAAAGTCTATTCAAGAGGAAACTAAAATGAGTATCATTTTTATTTCACATGATTTAGCATTAGTTTCAGAAATCAGTGATCAGATAGTAGTAATGTATAAGGGTAAAATTGTTGAAAAAGGAAGTGTAAATGAAGTTTTTAACAATCCTAAAAACGAATATACTAAAGCGTTAATTAATTCCAGGCCCTCAGTTAGTGAGCGTTTAAAAGTTTTGCCAACTATTGAAGATTATTTGAATAATACAATTTCTAATAAAGTAGTTTCATCAACTGAAAGAATAGAAATGCATCATAAAATGTATGATTCAGAGCCGTTATTGAAAGTAGTTAATGTTGATAAGGAATATGTAACTAAAGGGTTTCTGTTATCTAAAGAGACTAGTTTTAAAGCGGTAAATAAGGTGAGTTTTAACTTATATGAAGGTGAAACCCTAGGTTTAGTTGGAGAGTCAGGTTGTGGGAAATCTACATTAGGAAATGCTATTTTACAATTAGATAAAGCAACTTCTGGGAAAATATTCTATAAAGGAGCTGATATAACGCAACTTTCGAAACCTGAATTACGACTGCTAAGAAAAGAAATTCAATTAATATTTCAAGATCCGTATTCATCTCTTAACCCAAGAATTCCTGTTGGGAAAGCTATTATGGAACCAATGAAGGTTCATAAATTGTATAAAAATGATATAGAACGAAAAGAGAAAACTATAGAGTTGTTAGAACGCGTTGGGTTACTGGAAGAACATTTTTATCGTTATCCACATGAATTTTCAGGAGGTCAACGTCAGCGTATAGGAATTGCACGTACAATTGCTGTAAATCCAAAATTAATTATTTGTGATGAATCAGTGTCAGCATTAGATATTTCAGTTCAAGCACAGGTGTTGAATTTATTGAATGAATTGAAAGAAAAATTCGGATTTAGTTACATCTTTATTTCTCATGATTTAGCAGTTGTTAAATATATGAGCGATCAATTAGTTGTAATGAATAAAGGTAAAATAGAAGAAATTGGCGAGGCAGATAGTATATATGTAAATCCAAAAACTGAATACACACAATCATTAATTAAAGCTATTCCAAAAGGTATTTAAATAAAAAACCGAAGTGTCTAACAAATTAGAACTTCGGTTTAAAATAATTATTCAGAAAGTTAATCTAAAATCATTTCAGGAATATCTCCTTCAATAATTAAAGTCCCTTCTGTGGCTTTTTTAATGTCTTCTACAGAAATCCCTGGTGCTCTTTCTAAAAGTTTAAAACCTTTGTCCGTTACTTCTAAAACAGCAAGATTAGTTACTATTTTCTTTACGCATCCTACTCCAGTTAATGGAAGAGAACAGTTTTTTAATAATTTAGATTCACCACGTTTGTTGGTATGCATCATTGCGACAATAATGTTTTCAGCAGAAGCAACTAAGTCCATAGCTCCTCCCATACCTTTTACCATTTTCCCTGGGATTTTCCAGTTGGCAATATCTCCATTTTCTGAAACTTCCATTGCTCCTAAGATGGTAAGGTCCACATGCTGACCACGTATCATAGCAAAGCTAGTAGCAGAGTCGAAAAAACTTGCGCCGTTCATGGTGGTAATTGTTTGTTTACCTGCGTTTATGATATCAGCATCTTCTTCTCCTTCAAAAGGAAAAGGTCCCATTCCTAATACGCCATTTTCACTTTGAAATTCTACTTCAATACCTGTAGGGATATAGTTAGCAACCAAAGTTGGTATTCCAATACCAAGATTTACAAAATATCCGTCTTTTAATTCTTTAGCAATACGTTTTGCTATTCCAGTTTTATCTAACATGATTTAGTCTCTTTGTCTTACTGTTCGTTGCTCAATTCTTTTTTCGTAGTCTGTTCCTTGAAAAATTCGTTGTACGAATATACCTGGTACGTGAACTTGATTTGGATCTAATTCTCCAGCAGGAACTAATTCTTCAACTTCTGCAATGGTTATTTTGGCTGCTCCACACATGCAAGGGTTGAAATTTCTTGCAGTACCTTTAAATATTAAGTTTCCCGCGGTATCTCCTTTCCAGGCTTTTACAATTGCAAAATCAGCTTTAAAAGCTTCTTCTAAAACATACATTTTTCCGTTGAATTCTCTAGTTTCTTTTCCTTCAGCTACTTCAGTACCATAGCCAGCAGGTGTGAAAAATGCTGGAAACCCTGCTTGGGCCGCTCTACATTTTTCAGCTAAAGTCCCTTGTGGTGTTAATTCAACATCTAATTCTCCAGAAAGCATTTGACGTTCAAATTCATCGTTTTCTCCTACGTAAGAAGAAATCATTTTTTTTATTTGTTTTCCTTGTAATAACAATCCTAGTCCGAAGTCGTCAACCCCAGCATTGTTAGAAATACAAGTGATTCCTTTTACGTTCTTTTTAACTAATTCTGAAATACTATTTTCTGGTATTCCACAAAGTCCAAAACCTCCTAACATTAATGTCATACCATCTTTTACTCCGGTAAGGGCTTCTTCTACATTTTGTACAGTTTTCTTGATCATTTTGTTTTTGTAATCTATTACCTCAATACGGGGGTATGAAGTATGAGTTAAAACTATTGTTTTTGGTTAAAAATAAAATTAAAAATCAGGTTCTTCATTCGAGTTCTCTTCGTTTTCTTTAGCCCATTTTTTGCAGTCTACTTCAATACTTAAATCTTCAGGTTCTTTAAAAGGTTCTTCAGAAATATTTAAATCTTTATTAGTATAACAACTTTTCATGTATTGCGCCCAAATTGGTAAAGCCATTGTAGCTCCTTGTCCATAAGTGGTAGATTTAAAATGGACGGCTCTATCATCTGCGCCAACCCATACACCAGTAACTAAATTAGGAACCATCCCCATAAACCATCCATCAGAATTGTTTTGTGTAGTTCCGGTTTTACCAGCAATATCATTTTTGAATTGATATGGATGACCAGTAATGATACCTTCTTTATATACTCCTGAATTAATTTTCCCAGTTCTTAAACGAGCTCCAGAACCAAATCTAGTAACTCCTTCCATTACTTTTACGGTTACATAAGCAGATTCTTCACTCAATACATCCTTAGTTTCAGGAACGTTTTGATATAAAACAGTTCCGTTTTTATCTTCTATTCTTGAAATAATTGTGGGTTTCACGTATTGCCCCATATTAGCCAAGGTACTGTATGAATTAACCATTTCGTACAAGCTTAAATCAGGAGTTCCTAAACAAATAGATGGTACTTCAGGTATTTCACTTGTTATTCCTAAACTATGTGCCATTTGCACTACATTTTTTGGGCCAACTTTGTTAATTAGTTTAGCTGATACTGTGTTGATTGATTTTGCTAAAGCTAATTTCAAGGAGACCATTCCAGAATATTTTCCGTTATCATTTTTTGGACACCAGTCCTCTAAGTTTCCGTGTCTACCTTCAGGAATACAAGTAAATGAATCTTCAATAGTGTCACATGGAGAATATTTTAACTGATCAATTGCTGTAGCATATACAAATGGTTTGAATGTAGATCCTACTTGTCGTCTTCCTTGTTCTGCATGATCAAATTTAAAATGTTTATGATTTATTCCTCCAACCCATGCTTTTACATTCCCAGTTTGTGGTTCAATAGAAAGTAAACCAGTACGTAAGAATTTTTTATAATATAACATTGAATCTCTGGGGGTCATTATAGTGTCTATTTCTCCGTTCCAAGAGAAGACTTTCATTTTCTTTTTCACATCAAAAGAAGCATAAGCTTCCGCTTTTGATTTGCCCATTTCTTTGGTGTAGACTCTGTAACGCTCTGATCTTCTCATTGCGGTTTTAAGCAATTTTTCGATCTCTTTTTTATCTAAATTTATAAAAGGAGCAGTTTTGTTTCTTTTGTTTTGATGATCAAGTTCTCCTTGTAAGTTTTTCATATGCTTTTTCATTGCTTCCTCTGCAAATGCTTGCATACGGGAATCAATGGTTACATATATTTTTAAGCCGTCATTATAAAGACTGTATTTGTCTCCTTCATCATTTTTAGGATTATCCTTAATCCATTTTTTCATTTCATCCCTAAGATGTTCTCTAAAATATGTTGCTAGCCCTGCGTTATGGTGTTCAGGTGTAAAGTTTAGTTTTAAAGATAACTTCTGAAGGGAGTCTTTTTGTTGCTCTGTAATTAGCTCATTTCTGTGCATTTGTTTATAGACAACATTTCTACGATTCCTAACCCCAACAGGGTTATTAATAGGGTCATATAGAGAGGAGTTTTTAAACATACCCACTAACATGGCAGCTTCTTCTTGAGTGACATCTTTTGGTTCTTTTCCAAAATAAATTCTAGTAGCAGAGCGAATACCATCACCATTATTACCAAAATCATAGATATTGTAATACATAGCTATTATTTCTTGTTTGGTGTATTGACTTTCCAAACGAGTAGCAATTACATATTCTTTAAATTTTTGTTTAGCTCTTTTTATTTTTTTTTCAAGTTCAGATAAGCCTTTCATTCTTTTTACTTCATCATGAAATAATAGCTTTGCTAACTGTTGTGTGATAGTACTTCCTCCACCTTTACTACCCAATTGGGCTATTGCGGTAAAAGTTCTTCTGAAATCAATCCCAGCATGCTCATAAAAGCGCTCGTCCTCTGTAGCAACAAGATTATCAACTAAATGTTTTGATAAATCTTCATAAGTAACGGGTGTTCTATTGTCGTTTAAATAAAACTTCCCAAGTGTTTTATTGTCAACACTAATAATTTCTGAGGCTAAATCAGTTTTAGGGTTTTCTAAAACGGTATGATCAGGTAATATGCCAAATGCTCCAACTGAGGCTAGTACAAAAGGTAGTGCTACGCAAATTATAGCCAATACAAATAATAGCCAAAACCATTTGATGAATTTTCCGAAATTAGTAGTTTTCTTGACTGCTTTTTTTTGCACTTTTTTAGCCATATTATAATGCTTTATTCTTATTTGTATCTCTCTCTATTCTAAATCCAACGTCAGTAATTCCTTTTAACTCAGAAACTCCATTTGCATTACCGTTTTTTCTAATAGCATGCTCGATACTAACTTTGTACTCTCCTTCTTCATTGAAATTATATTGCTCTTTGTACCAAAGCTTATTTTCTTTTATCTCAGAAAAACCAGTACCTAGCCATTCTCCCCTAGGGGTAGTCATTTCATACTCTAAAGTATCGATGACTATATTGTTACTTGGAGAAGTTAGGTTTACTATTAAAAACAAATTACTAAACTCGTAATTATTGTTGTTACGTACGTTTACAAATAGATTGAAAGTAGAGATAGTATCGGGTACTTTAAAGTTAAAGTCAATCGCAGCGTCTCTCTTCCAGGTATTAGGAATTGTTTTGTATTCGTCATGCACATGTTTTGAATCACATGCTACAAGAGTAATTATAGCGATTAAAAGGACTAAGTAATTACGCATCTTTTTGAGGTGAATTGTCTTTTTTTGTATTGTTATTATTTTTAGGTCTTGGTCTAGGCTTATGTCTAGGTTTTTTTGGAGCCTCTCCACTTTGAGTCTTTGGTTTATGAGCAGGTTTTTTATTTCTGTTTTGTTGACCAGCAGGTTTGTTTGCTGTGGTTTTTTCGTCAGTTCTTTTTTGTGGGCGACGTTTGTTGGGTGGCTTATTGGTGTTCTCTCTTCTTTTATTTGGAGAGTTCTTCGAGTCTGTTGATTTCTGAGGTTTTCTCTTTTGTTGTGGTTTGCGACCTTTCTTTTGTTTTGGTTTATCAAAACGAGTTAAACTATCCTGTCCAACCACATTTTCAAATTCAACGGCTACTTCCTCTACTAATTCGGTAGTATAATCTTCTAAGCTTGCAACGGCATTTCCTTTTTTGTTTTCAGCAATTATTTCATTAGCATCCTTGGTAGAAATCATAAACCAATTCATCCATTCGCCTTCATAAGCGTACCAAATCATTCCTTTAAAAATATCCGTTTTTTGAGAAACGGCATTTCCTTTTTTAGTCTTTAACTTTATATTTTTATCGGGAAAATGCCTTAAAGCATCTAAGTATGAATCTAATTCATAGTTTAAACAGCATTTTAATTTACCACATTGTCCTGCTAGTTTTTGCGGGTTTAATGATAGTTGTTGGTAACGAGCAGCAGATGTGCTTACTGATCTGAAATCAGTCAACCAAGTTGAACAACATAATTCTCTTCCACATGAACCAATACCACCAAGTCTAGCAGCTTCTTGTCGGAAACCGATTTGACGCATTTCAATTCGAATGCTAAATTCTTTAGCGAATTCTTTAATCAGCTGTCTGAAATCTACGCGTTCTTCTGCGGTGTAGTAAAAAGTTGCTTTTGATCCATCTCCTTGAAATTCAATATCAGAAATTTTCATTTTCAATTTCAACTCGATAGCTAGTTGTCTTGCACGAACCTTCATCGGTTCCTCTTTTCCTCTAACTGCAGTCCAAATATCAATATCTTTTTGTGAAGCTTTACGGTATATTTTCTTTACATCGTCACTATCAATTTTTACTTTCTTTTTCTTCATTTGCACTTTAACCAATTCACCTGTTAAAGTAACCATTCCAACATCATGTCCAGGTGAAGCTTCGGTAGCAATAATATCACCAATCGATAAGGTTAAGTTTTCCGTGTTTTTAAAGTATAATTTCCTTCCGTTTTTAAAACGTACTTCAACACAATTAAACGGATCTTGTCCGTTAGGTAAAGTCATGTTTGACAACCAGTCAAAAACGGTAAGTTTGTTGCAGCTATCAGAAGCACATGTTCCATTGCTTTTGCAACCCTTTGGTTTTCCGTCAGTTCCGGTACCACAATTATTACAAGCCATAATATATATAAAGCCTCTAGAGGCGTAAATTCGTTAAAAAAAATAGTAACGGTAAATATACATTTTTTATTCAGAAGGCTTGTTAGTATAGCGTTAAAATACAAAAAGCTTCTGTTATAAACAGAAGCTTTTTGTGGGCTAATTCGTTACTAAATTTTTAATTTAATGATAACTTTTCGAAGTGTTTTCTCGAAAATCATTTGTATTAAAAAGTAACGAATGTTAACCACCGTCTAGTTTACAATTACAAACTATTGAAGCTGCAATTGTAAAGCCGAGGATATTAGAGTTAATATGTATGCTTATAAATTTCATTAAATATTTTAGTGCGTATGTCGCTTTATTATTAGATGACGATTTTTTAAAAAGGTTGCGTGATGAAATTATTTTTCTTTAAAAAAGACATGTTAATAAATTGAAAATTTTATGATTGTGTGCTCTAAAAAGAAACTGTACTTTAGCAAAAAGTTAATATAAAACGGGATTTATGAGTTCAGAAAAAGAAGCAAAATTAAAAGCATTAAAGCTTACTTTAGATAAGTTAGATAAGGCATACGGAAAAGGTACTGTAATGAAAATGGGAGATAGGCCTGTTGAAGAGGTAGATGCTATTTCTACAGGTTCTTTAGGTTTAGATTTAGCTTTGGGAGTTGGTGGTTTGCCAAGAGGAAGAGTAATTGAAATTTATGGTCCCGAATCTTCTGGTAAAACAACATTAACTTTACATGCAATTGCTGAAGCGCAAAAAAAAGGTGGTATTGCTGCTTTTATTGATGCTGAACATGCTTTTGATCGTTTTTACGCTGAAAAATTAGGAATTGATGTAGATAACTTAATTATCTCTCAACCCGATTATGGGGAGCAAGGGCTAGAAATTGCTGAGAATTTAATTCGTTCTGGAGCAATTGATATTATTGTAATTGATTCAGTAGCGGCATTAACTCCAAAAAGTGAAATTGAAGGCGAAATGGGTGATTCTAAAATGGGATTACATGCGCGTTTAATGTCTCAAGCATTAAGAAAACTTACTGGAGCAATAAATAAAACAAATTGTACTGTAATATTTATTAACCAGTTAAGAGAAAAAATTGGTGTAATGTTTGGTAACCCGGAAACTACTACCGGTGGTAATGCATTAAAATTTTATGCATCTGTACGTTTAGATATCAGAAGATCTACCCAAATAAAAAATAGTGATAGTGCTGTTATTGGGAATAAGACAAGAGTTAAAGTTGTGAAAAATAAAGTAGCTCCTCCTTTTCAAATGGCAGAGTTTGATATTATGTATGGAGAAGGAATTTCTAAAGTTGGTGAAATTATCGATTTAGGAGTTGAGTTTAATATCGTTAAAAAGAGTGGTTCATGGTTTAGTTATGGTGATACAAAACTTGGCCAAGGTAGAGACGCTGTAAAGAATTTACTTAAAGATAATCCAGAGTTAATGGAAGAACTTGAAGAGAAAATTGTTACTGCTATTGCAGAAAAATAAATAGAATTCATACTTCTTAAAACTAAAAAAAACCTGGTATTTCCAGGTTTTTTTTAGTTTTATACGCAACCTTTTGTAACTTTAAGCATCTGATTAAATAGTGGTTAAGTTGTAATGTGGTTAAGTTGTAATGTGGTTAAGTTGTAATGTGGTTAAGTTGTAATGTGGTTAAAGTTGCCTAAATTCGAATGACTTTTTAATATGGAATAGATCATTTTACGTCTAAACTAGTAGGTTAAATAAATAGTAATTATAATAAAAAACACCTTCAATTTTATGGGTTTAGAGAAACTCATTATAAAATGTAAAAAGAATAACAGAAAAGCTCAAGGGGAGTTGTATAGCTTGTATTCAAAAAAGTTATTCACCCTTTGCTTGAAGTATTCTAAAAACTATGCGGAGGCAGAAGATAATCTGCAGGATGCCTTTTTGACTATTTTTAATAAAATAAAACAGTACAATGGTAAGGGTTCCTTTGAAGGGTGGATGAAGAGAGTTGTGATTAATACAGCATTACAGCGCTATAGAAAAGCAAGTGTTTTAGATGTTATTAAAGATGATGATTTTGTAGAAGAGGTTGTAGAAATTGAAGTAGATCGGGTGCCATTGGAATTCTTGTTAGCAATTATTCAGGAGTTGCCAGATAAATATCGATTGGTATTTAATTTATATGTTTTAGATGGTTTTTCACATAAAGAAATTGCGGAAATGGTTAATGTTTCTGTAGGAACATCAAAATCTAACTTGTCGAGAGCAAGAAGTATTTTAAAGGGGAAAATTGAAGAAAATGAATTTAAAAATAAAAAAACCCCTTGAAAATGGGCAATAAAAAAAATATAGACAAGTTGTTTCAGGATCAATTCAAAAGTTTTGAAGCAGTTCCAGATGATGCAATGTGGGATGCTATTCAGGATAAACTTGACGAAAATAATTCGAATAAAAAACGGATGCCTATTTGGATGATGTTTAGTAGTATAGCAGCTATTTTAGTTGTTTTTGTTGCTTTAAGTATTTCTCTTTCGTCAGAGAATGAAAGTACAGAGAAGGTTGTCATTGCTTTAGAAAACAAAGAATTATTTAGGAAAGATAAATATGCTTCTGAAGAAAAAGAAGTAAGAGTATTGTCACCTGTAAATTACGGTTCAGGAAATATTATTGATTCTGGCTTCAAAGGCAACAAAAGCAATGCAGTTTTTACGGGTGTTGTAGCTTTTGAAAATGTGAAGGTAGGATTACTTGAAGAGACAGAAAATGCTTTAAAGAGTGTTGTTTTGGTGAGTAAAAAATCAAAAGCATCAAATTCTAATTCGATTAATAAAAATTATAAAACTCAACCAGTAAAGAGTGATAATATATTGAACATAAATGGTGGTTTAGGAGAAAGGAATTCAGATGAAATAGCGCTTGAAAATACTAAATCTGTTGGTTTGAATGATGATGAAAATGTAAAAAACAATAATCAGAGTGGTTTAAAGGAAAGTGTGTTAAGTTCTAGCGGAGAGTTAATGACAGTTAGTAAAAACTTAGCTACTCAGTATGTTACAAGTAGCACTTCTGAAGCTTCCGTTGAAAACAAGGACATCCATGAGGTGTTGGGTCAAAATATAAATGTAATAGACGCTAGATTTGTTGTAGGGAAGTCGGCTGTTACAAGCGGTAACTTTCAAGGAGGATCTCTTGTGAATAACCCAAAAATTGAATCAGATATCGTTTTAGCTAAAGCAGAAGGTCATGTAGGTAGTGATGATGATGTAGTTGAGTTGGTGGATGATGGTAATTCGGAAGGTTTAAATTTAAGTAAAGATACTAATGAAGAGGAAGAATGTATAGATGAAGAGATTGAAAAACCTCTTGAGAAAACAATAGAAGATGCAATAGCAGAATTAGAAGGAAAGCAAGAGAATGAGGATGATGAAGAAGTGGAGTTTGCGTTTGGTAAATGGGAAATCGCTCCTAGTATAGCACCTGTGTATTACAATACTTTAAGTTCGGGTTCTCCAATTAATAGTGAATTATCAGGTAATAAGAAAACAGGTAAAATCAACATGAGTTATGGTTTAGGAGTTGGTTATTCAATAAATAAAAAACTGACCTTAAGAACTGGAATTAATAAGGTTTCGTTGGGTTTTGATACTGAAGACGTGGCTGTGAACAGAAACTCAGAAACTATAAATGGAACAAGGGGAGTGGGTAATATTAATTTATCACCAGCAGCAGCTTCATTGAATATTGCTAGTTCAGAAAGTTTTTCGATAGCACAAATTCCATCGTCTTACACGTCGCTTTACAATTCTAGTCTGAATCAACGATTAGGGTATTTAGAAGTGCCTTTAGAATTGAGTTATAAGGTATCAAATAAAAAAATGAAGATTGATGTGATTGCAGGAATGAGTACTTTTTTCTTAAATGAGAATGATATTTATACTGAAACTAACGGGGTTGAATCCCATATTGGTGAAGCAAACAATCTTAATAAAATCAGTTATAGTACAAATGTTGGTATTGGTTTTAATTACAAAATTTCAAAAGCGTTTAATTTTAATTTTGAACCTATGTTTAAATATCAGTTGAATGCATTTAGTAATGATTCGGGGAGTTTTAAACCTTATATTTTAGGGGTTTATACCGGATTTAGTTTTAAGTTTTAAGTTGGTTAATTTTAGCATAAATGTATTTATGTTAGATAAAAAAAGTACTCTTAGTTATAAGGGTGCTTTTTGATTTTATAAGGAATAAAGTTTATGAATTGTAGTTTTTTAATTCGGCATAAATAAGTGCTCTAGTTTGATTTTTTAATTTGTTTTTAGAAGTAATGTCTAATCCTAAAGTTGATATTGGTTTGTGAATGGTTACTCGCATTTTACCAGGTGTACCGCCAGCTAAAAAGTCATACGGTAGTCGTTTTAAGTTGTCAGCAAAGGTCATAGGAATTATTGGTATTTGGTGTTCCAGCGCAAGTCGGAATGCACCGTTTTTAAATTCACTAATAAGATCACAGTTATCGAATACTCCTCCTTCTGGAAATATACAAATGCTTAAGCCTGAGTTTAATCTTTGTTGAGCTCTATTAAAAACCTCCTTTTTGCTTTTTGAGCTATTTCTATCAACTAATATACAAGTGCGTTTATAGAAAAAACCAAACAATGGAATTTTAGCTAATTCTTTTTTACCTACAAATACAAACGGATTTTTTTCGACGGCTAACATTAACATAATGTCTGTCATGGAAGTATGGTTGGCAACAAACATGTAACTTTTTCCAAAGACAATTTCACTTTCTTTTTTTAGTATTATTCTGAATCCCATTCCGAATAAAATTATTTTAGCCCAAACTCGTGCTAACTTAAAAAAATACGGATACAACTTGTCGCTTGATGATGTAATAAGGAGAAAAGGAAATAGAATTAGTATTGGTAGTGCTATGAGTAAGTAAAACCAAATCCTGTATGCTGTTCTTCCGATGTAAGTGAATATTTTCAAAATAAAAAGCTTAAGTTTCAAAAATAACTTTTTTATGACTGATGCTTTCAATAAATTTACCTAAATTTTTTCGAAGCGAATTATGGCAAGAGTATTGACAGGAGTGCAGAGTACAGGAACACCACATTTAGGAAATTTATTAGGAGCAATTATTCCGGCAATAGTAATGGCGAATAACCCTGCTAATGAATCGTATTTGTTCATAGCGGATATGCATTCTTTAACACAAATTAAAGATGCTAAAACGTTAAGAGAGAACACATATTCTACTGCTGCTGTATGGCTTGCTTTTGGGTTAGATGTTGATAAAACAGTGTTTTATAGACAAAGTGATATCCCTCAGGTAACTGAGCTTTCTTGGTATTTAAATTGCTTTTTCCCTTTTAAGAGGTTGGAGTTAGCACATTCGTTTAAAGATAAAGCCGATAGGCTTGATGATGTAAATGGTGGATTGTTTACGTATCCGATGTTAATGGCTGCAGATATTTTGTTATACGATGCAGAAGTTGTTCCTGTAGGAAAGGATCAGATGCAACATTTAGAAATGACTAGAGATGTAGCTTCTCGTTTTCATGCACAATTAGGTGAGACTTTTGTGTTGCCACAAGCTAAAGTTCAGGAAGGTACTATGTATGTTCCAGGAACTGATGGGGTAAAAATGAGTAAGAGTAAAGGGAATATTATTAATTTATTTCTTCCAGATAAACAATTGCGTAAACAAGTTATGAAAATTGCAACGGATAGTACTCCGTTAGAAGAGCCTAAAAATCCAGATACGTGTAATTTATTTGCTTTGTATAAGTTAGTAGCAAGTGATGCTCAAATTACTGAAATGCGAGCAAATTATGAAAATGGAGGTTATGGATATGGGCATGCAAAGCAAGCGTTTTTTGAAGTGTTGATTGAAAAGTATTCTAAAGAAAGAGCGTCTTACAATTATTACATGGAGAATCTTTCAGAAATAGATAAAGCATTATCAATAGGTGCTAATAAGGCTTCAGGTACAGCTAATGAAGTGTTGAGACGAGTAAGAGAGAAATTAGGTTTCTTATAGTTGTAAAAACCAATAGGGATATTTTTACAATATTATTTTAAGGAGAGTGACTTTAATAAAGGTTACTCTCTTTTTATTTTATCTTGTAGAGCAAAAAAAGCACGTTTCGAGGCTTTTTCTTCTGCTTTCTTTTTGGAGGTGGCTCTTCCTTTTGCAATTACTTTGTCGTCAATACGTAATTTAACAGCAAAGTGTTTGATGTTGTCGTTCCCTGTGTCATCATAAACAAGATATTTGAAAACCTTTTTTTCTTTCTGACACCATTCAATAAGTAAGCTTTTGTAGCTGATTACTTTACCTTCAAGTCTTTCAATGTCTACATAAGGTCCAATAACATTATCGTAAATAAATTTCTCTGCTCCTTTGTAGCCTTTGTCTAAAAAAATAGCGCCAACTAATGCTTCAAATACATTACCATGAATATTGTCGCCAAAATTGACTTTACTCATTTTACTGTTTACCAATTCAAGTAGGTTTAAGTCTTTTCCTAGCTCGTTTAAATGTTCTCTACTAACTATTTTGGAGCGCATTTTTGTAAGGTAACCTTCGTTTCCGTGAGGAACTTTGTTGAATAAATATTCTGCTATAATAGAACTTAGCATAGCATCGCCTAAAAACTCTAGTCTTTCATAGCTAACAACATTTCCTTTAAGATCTTTTTTGTTAGAAGAACGATGAGTGAAAGCTTCTTCAAAGTAAGATATATTAGTAGGTCTATACCCAACTATTTTATTGACTTTAACAAAAAAATTCCCGTCTTCATTAGTAGAAGTTCGGGAATTGAATATTTTACGAATGATACGTTTCATTCAGTTGTTTTAGTCTATTTTTTTAAACAGTACACATGCATTATGTCCACCGAATCCAAATGTATTACTCATCACAACATTAAGTTCTCTTTTTTGAGCTTTATTAAGTGTTAAGTTCAATTTGCTGTCTATATTTTCATCATGAGTTTCATGATTGATAGTTGGAGGAACTATTCCGTGCTTCATAGCTAATATTGAAGCAATAGCTTCAATTGCGCCAGCAGCACCTAATAGGTGACCTGTCATAGATTTTGTTGAATTGATATTTAGGTTATAAGCATGCTCACCAAAAACACTTTTAATTGCTTTTGATTCTGCAATATCTCCTAAAGGTGTTGAAGTACCATGCATATTGATGGCGTCAACATCTGTTATTGACAGGCCTGCATCTTCAATACAGTTTGTCATAACAAGTTTTGCTCCCAATCCTTCCGGGTGGGGTGCAGTCATATGATGTGCATCGGCAGATAAACCACCTCCAGCAAGTTCAGCGTAAATTTTTGCGCCTCTTGCAA
>Ga0209291_1001379_pt1 | contig 21669 bp, 12 predicted proteins | sample GOMGulsemesocosm_FD_184633 | JGI IMG/M metagenome (GOLD analysis project Ga0209291, IMG submission 184633) | Methane-oxidizing microbial communities from mesocosms in the Gulf of Mexico - GOM9B Gulf of Mexico (SPAdes) (version 2) | ecosystem: Environmental > Aquatic > Marine > Cold seeps...
GCTGTATTTTTTCTTGAAAAAAGAAAAGGATGCCGCTACTATCCTTAACACAAAATTAGTAATTTGCAATATGAATTTAAGTTATTGGGAAAAATCAGAATGGTTTTCTAGCGTCGATTTTACGATTGTTGGAAGTGGAATAGTAGGATTGAATACCGCAATTACGTTGCATAAAAATTATCCTAATGCAAAAATTGTAATTTTAGAACGAGGAATGCTACCTCATGGAGCAAGTACTAAAAACGCTGGGTTTGCTTGTTTTGGGAGTATTTCGGAGATACTGTCTGATCTAAAATCACATTCTGAAGATGAAGTACTACGATTAATTGAAAAGCGCTGGAAAGGGCTTGAATTGCTTCGTAGTAATTTAGGAGATGCTACAATAGATTTTCAACAACATGGAAGTTTTGAGTTGTTTTCTAATGAGAATAATTTATTCGATACTTGCTCAGACCAGTTACACACCGTAAATAAAATGTTACGCTCTATTTTTAAGAGCGATGTTTTTAGTATTTCGAATAATAAATTTGGATTTAATAATGTGAAGGAGAACTATGTTGTCAATCAATTTGAAGGGCAAATTGATACGGGTAAAATGATGGCTGCCTTGTTAAAACTAGCGCAATCAAAAGGAATAAAAATACTGAATAACGTAACTGTTAAGTCATTCAACGAAAACGATACAGATGTTGAAGTGGTTTTGGATTCTGGTTACTCTTTTAAATCATCTAAGTTGTTAATTGCTACCAATGGTTTTGCAAAACAGTTATTAGATGAAGCAGTGGAGCCAGCACGCGCACAAGTATTGATTACAAAACCGATTGACGATTTACACGTTAAAGGGACGTTTCATTTTGACGAAGGGTATTATTATTTTAGGAATATCAATAATAGAATTTTGTTTGGTGGTGGTAGGAATCTAGATCTTAAAGGAGAGGAAACTACAGTAATGGAAACTTCTCAGTTAATTCAAAATCAATTAGAGTCACATTTAACAAATATGATTCTACCTAATATTCCATTTGAAATTGATCATCGTTGGACTGGAATTATGGGTGTTGGATCTCAGAAGAAAACAATAGTAAAACAAGTTTCTAATCATGTGTATTGTGGAGTGCGCTTAGGAGGGATGGGAGTTGCAATTGGGAGTTTAATAGGTGAAGAACTAGCAAACTTGGTGTAATGACAGTAAAAGAACAATTATACGAGGAATGTAAAAAATTTATAGACGGGAGACTAAATTCGGTTATTGGACGTATTGCTAACATTCAAGAATCACTACAATCAGAAACAAAAAGTTCTGCAGGAGACAAACACGAAACGGGAAGAGCGATGCTACAATTGGAACGTGAGAAAGCTGGTAATCAGTTAGTGGATATCGAAAAACAGCAAGAACTATTTTCAAAAGTGACTATTGAAACTTCTTCTGATGTTGCTCGGTTAGGGAGTATCGTTATTACAAATAAAGGAGCTTATTTTTTAGCGATAAGTGTAGGAGCTATTATAGTTGCTACAAAAACATATTATGCTATTTCTCCAAGATCTCCAATAGGAAAAGTACTGCTAGGGAAAAAGAAAGGAGATTCTTTTGAGTTTAATGGTATTGTACAAGAGATTAAAGGAATATTATAAATAAACAAAGCCCTTCATCGTTACTTTATATCCTTACTCATATTCGGCATGGAAAACATTTCCGCGCTAGCACGTGACTTTTTTTAAATTGACATATCCGAGCGATCGGGTTATTTGTTTCATCTTTTATAGAGTAATACAAGTGAATATATAGTGTTAAATAGTACTGTTGTATGTTATTGTAGTTAAATAAATACTATATTTTACTACAACCTCATGCCTTCCTCAATGTCCGTGAATCTTTACCCAAAGCCAACCACGTTACAACACGCTACCCACCCCCATTATAAGCCCTTTTTAGAAACGTTTATAGCTACGAGTAGGATTTGGTTATAAATAAAAAAACAGCCCGATGAAAGACTGCTTTTGTGTTATTTGATTTAGTTATTTTTTCAACTTTTTATTATTACAATATATTAAGAGAGACAAATAATCATATAACTCATCTCTTCCTGATTTACCTTTTGTACCACTAGATATTTCTAATTCCCCTCCTTTTATTTCAGAATTAACTATCGGTGCCATAACTAATTTATCCTGAATGAAGATACCAATATGTTTTTTAATACTATTTTTAGTTAATTTTACCAATTGTTCACTCCCTTCCTTATTTAACCAAACACCAATTGTTGGCGTCCCATGTACTTCAGCTTTTACTACTTTTTTTATTGAATTTAAAAGTATACTTGGTTCTTCACTAAAGTAAGCAGATTCAAACCCTTTATTAAAATAGAATAATTCCCCTGTAGCTTCTTCTGCATAAAAACCTTCACGGTTATAATTCTGTTTTAGATTTGTACAATCATATTCTATGTTTTTTTGTAAACAACTAGTTAATAAAATTGCTCCTATTAAAATGTATATATTTTTCATATTGTAATACATAAGTATAAAAAAGTTATATAACAAAAATAAAAATTATAAAAATTATAGTTATGAATATCCCTAAAAAAGAGTTAATGATATATTCATCATCGACTTCTTTAAAGCTTATATCTTTTTTTTTAATAAATCTTAAATAGCTATACCTTAATATAGCACCTATAAATTCTAATACAATCATTTTATTTTTCTTGAAGCAAATTATTATAATCTTCAAGGGCAAACCCATGTTTTAAAACCTGTCTAATGTTTGCATTCATTATTCTTACAAATTTCACATAATTATTATGCTGTTTTAACATTTGAGCTCTAGCAGTTTTAGTTATATGTTTTGTAGAAACACTATTTAAATATTTTCTATATACATCAACTTCTGACAATTTAGCTGTTTTTGAAAAAGATTTGAAACTATTAATTCCAGATTTTGCAGCATATCCAAAACCTCGAGTAGCAATATCAGCTAATCCCATTATTGCTTCATTTGATGTCGCATCAAGCCCAGACATACGTCTTGGGCCATTAGGAGTAACCATACCATATGTAAACGCATATATCCCATCTATTGTACCATATGTGGATTCTGTACCAAAATGAAGAAGAGCATCTAACTTTCCATCTGAAGGAGTGTCTCTCCATGATTCAAATTTCATCCAAGAACCCATTTCAGAAGCCATTGGAGCTTCAAACCCTTGTCCATTTGGTGTATATCTCCAATTACCTACATCCTGATTCATACTCCAGGAGTCTAGTCCTTTCTGTGTTGTAGTGTGATAATTACCTATTGCTATATGGTATTTGTTTTTACCTGTGTTAGTATCACTTTTACCAATAGACCCTTTAAATCCGTTACCTGCCCATGCAATTGCGGCACTAAACCATGAACCCCATCCACCATCAGGGTCAGTAATTCCAATTGGATTGTTCCCCATACCAAGATAAGGAGAATGATACTGACTATATGGGTCAGTAGTTAACCATCTTCCAATTCTTCCATCCCAAAGCCTTAACTGAAAAGCTTCCTTTCCAGTTTCTGGGTCTTTCTCTTGTCCTTGGAAAGCGTAACGATAGGTTCCGTTAGTCAATTTACGTTGCGGCATTGCCATCCCAAAAGGGTAATAGTCCGTATAATTACTTACCTCAGCTACATCCGTAGTAACATTAGTAATATAAACGTTATCTAAAGTAAAATGTTGTGCTAGAGTTGTAGTATTGTCGCGTAGCATGAATGCAAACGTATAGTCACCAGTTGCTGTTGGAGTAAAGAAAAAGGCCTTACTACCTGAATATGCTTCTGGGTGTGTTTGTATGATACCTGAAGTTCCTAAAATTTCACAGGTGAAACTTCCTGCTAAGTCATTACTTCTCTGTAAGTCATACTCAAACTTATAGGTGTTATTTCCTGTTAAATTAAATATAGCTTGTGTTCCTTTGTCAGTATCCGTAATGGCCACCTTTAATTGTCCCCCATTAAGAGTTACAGTTGTAGCGGTTCCTACGGGTGTAAATGGGTCAGTGCTAGTTGCAAAATCATTTTGATATATTACTGGTACTCCTGACACCATAGGGTCTTTTGTAATTACAGCACGTACATTTCCTAAATGGTCGGTTAATTGATAAGATTCACTATTGGTTTGCTTATGATACACTCCAACTCTTGAAGCTCCGTAAATAGGATATTCTTGTGGGATTGGAGTAGGACTTCCAATATTATCCGAAGTATATACTGCCAATGTATTACCACTAACATCTCTTACGTAATGGGTAGTGGTTGTTATTGTAGTACCACCAATTACACTACTTGTTTTTTGTATGCGCTGCCCTTTGTCATTATACACAAAGTCAATACTATTTGTACCAGCTACATTACTTACTTTAGTAACTAAACCAGATGTGTTGTATTGGTATAATACTCCTTCGTCATTATTTTTTGTTAGCTGTCCAATGCTATTGTAGTCATAATTGTTTGGTGCTTGTGTTTCTAAATCAGTATCTATACCAGTGCTTGGTACAGCATCGGCTACATGATCTAAGCGATTGGTCCCATCAATATAATCATAGTTAAACTGATCCATCTCATTAGTGCCAGCATCAGTGTTTTTATTCCTGTTTAGTGTAAGTATGTTTCCGTTTGGATCATAGGTAATTCCAGTAACATCAAAATCTGTACTGCCAGTGGCTGTACTTCCTGTTAGGCTAGCTTTAAATGTAAGGGTAGGCGAGTTTACAACATGAAAGCCTTCACTTAGCGTTACACTTATAACTGCTTGTACATCTTCTGAAGCAGTAACAACTTGATTTCTAGTTTCATAATCAGCAACTGCACTACTGCTTGTCGCTGTTGTTGAATCGTATTTAAAATCTGCTCCTTCCAGCCATTTGTTTTTATTGTAGGTGTAATAGTAGGAATGCGTAGTCCCAGGAATAGTCAAATCTTTAGTGGCCCAGTGTGTTGCTTTAATGTTTCCGTCATATCTATTTTCACCGCTGGTAGATGTATTTATATTGGTGCTACTACGTAAATAATCATCTTGATGATAGTCCAATGTTATTCCGAAAGCATCATTTGCATCATGTCCAGGATCCTTTGCAGGGTCTAAACTTGGGTGATTGATGCTTTTTAAGGAGCCATCTAAGTTATATACATAATCAATACCTTGTATGCCTTCAGCCAATTCTACACGCTTTAAAGCTCCTTTTTCATAATAACTATAGGCGGCTTGTTCCGTAAAAGTAACATCATCTACTGAGGTTTCTACTTTTACCATCTCCCCTACATGATTGTGTGTATACCTGTGAACAAACCGATCACTTGGGTTGTATTTTTGATAATATACTTTAGTTACTTGTCCAGTAACATCATCATACTCATAATCAATTGTTTTTACGCCCAAACCAGTAATATCCTGTATTACCCATGTTACACGACCATAAATATCATAACTATACCAGGTTTTACTTGTCCCAGGGTTTTTAGTAGCTGTTTTTACTACATTTCCTGCAACAAATAATTGCCTCCCGTAATACGTATTTAAGCCATTTGCGGTTAATACAGCAGTTAAATTAGGATCAGCTAAGTCATATAATGTAGTAGTTTGTTCAGAACAATTTACAGGGTCAACTACTGAAGTATCTGCATTAAGGACTGCAAAGTCACCGGTACACATACCGCTTTCAATAAGTCTATTTTTACTGTCGTAATTGGTATATGAGAATTGACCTAAGACTATTTGTTTAGAATTTTGAGAGAAACGTATTTGTCCGTCTTTTCGGTGTTTAAATACTGCAACTCCTTCATCTGGGCTCGTGGTTTTCAACACTTGTCCTAATGAATTTTGCTCAAAAGTAGATTCCATGGTATGGTTAGGAACCGCCACAGTTAAATCAAAATTATGAGCATCAAAACCTAAAGGTTGTATTGTTTTGGTTAAATTACCAGTTTTGTCATAATAATTTAAAGTATAATCGTAGTAGTTTACTTTGTAACGGACACCCCAATTCCTAGAAAACATTGGATTTATAACTCCAGTAGTTTTATCTATATCTGTTAAATTAATAAAAGTAGAAGACTGATAATTTTTTAGCTGAATTCTATATACCCCAGCATTGAAAGCTGAAAAACTAGTAAGCTCTAGTCCTTCAATAAGGTCAAATACTTTGTAATCACTCTGTGTTCCTATGAGTTGTAATGTATTTTCACATCCTTTTGGTAAATGTACATCTACATAACCTTGTTTCCCAATTAATGAAACGACTTCATATTGAGTTGTTCCGCCAGATCTTGCAGAAGCTAAGACTTTTCCTTCTAAATCAGAAAAAACAACTGTTTCCGAACCTTGTATATCTATAGCAATAGATTTATTTACTTTTTGATTGGCAACTTTTTTATTTGTATTTATAACATATGGCAAACTATTATTATTATGTAAAATATTTAAAACCTCTTCTCTATATTCATATTCTCCACTAAAGAATACATAATTTGATTCATATATTCCTGAGGTGTTCTCTGGGCCACTATCTAAAACTTCTATTGCTATTTTTCCTGAAGTTGCATTAGTTAAAACGTAATATTTCCCTGGCTCTGGAATAAAAGAACATCGGAAATTAGCTTCTACTATATTTGGTAATCCAATTAGTTTAAATTTAATGTTTTTATAACTTGCTGTTGCTTGGTTTGTATATAGAATAGCTGAAGTTTCATATGTGTCAAGGAAATTGTCCGTTCCAAAAGCATAATATAATTCTTGTGCTGCTGGCATAGTATGACTAAATCCGTTCTTCCAATTATGCTGCGCTAGCCCATTTGTATCCGTATAATGTTGTTTATTACCTCCATAAACTTTTAACACCTTACCCGGATTCAAATCGTCATAGACTGTTCGTATAAAAGGATATTCAGTTACATCCTGATATGGTTCATTGGAATTCATATCACTGTAGTACCAACCTAGACTCCCTTCCTGACTTCCAATAGCTTCAGGGAATTGATTTGTTTCCCACTGTTGTTGGTTGTAATAGCCTCCATTTTGTTTAAGAAGTAGATTGCTAACATATGGATAATCAAAACTATTATTTGTTAATGCGCCAAAGGTTTTGAATGCTGGTCTACCAGCTGTATCGTATTGTGTTTCAGACGCCCAAACTTTACCAGTTTTTAAATCTAATTGCTGACTTTGTATAGGTTTTCCAAGGTCATTAAAATATGCAACACTAGAAGCTGTTAAATTCCCTTCAATGTCATAAGTACAATTTGAATTCCAGTTTTTAGGGTAAGAAATTGGTAAACAAGTATAACTAGACGCTGATATATCAAAGTTTGAATAAGTATAACTAAATTTAAAACTCTTTGTCATAGAGCTAATTGCTATACGATAGTTTTTAATAGGGTCTATGGTTGAAGTGCTAACAACATTGCCATTATATTTAAAATTTATCTGATTGCCTAAACGTTCAACTCGTAAGATGTCTGACTCTGAAAAAAGTGTAGGGTTAATTGTGTTTAGTATTGTATTTGCCGGCCCAATAGCTTTAATATAGTTATTTGGAATCCCAGGAATTGAAAGAGAATTTCTACCAAATACTAAGCTATATCCATTTTCAATAACTTCAGTAGCATCATAACTATCAACTTCTGTAATACTTAACTTAATGTTGAATACAGCTTCTGCCATAGGAATTATTGGAGCTGTCCCTCCAACTGGTATCAGAACACTGGAGTCTGTTTTAATAAAATTACTTAACTCAACATAGCCTCCCGATGAGTCGCTATCAAGAGTCTCTAAAGATAGAACATGTGCCTGAGTAGTTCCATTTATAGGTGTTTTTCCATTTAATTGCCCTTCGGAGACTCTTCCTGTAATTAATTGGTTACCGTTTACTGAAAAGCCTATTTTATTTACCCAGTTTAACTCCTGTGAATGTAATGTGTTTACTATAAAAAAACACAAAACGGATACAATAATATTATAAGATACTTTCATGTTAATATTAATTTAATCTATAATTATAATTGTTTTCACCTATCATTTTAAATCCTCCTATAACAGTTGTATTGTTAACTACTTCAGTGTATGTTTTAATTAATCTACCTGCTTCATCATATTCATAGTGTGTACCAAGATTATTTGCGTCTAATATATATGATAATTCATCCCATTTGTTATACACATAACTCGTCATTGATGATGCAATAGGGTGTATTCTGAAGTCGTCATATTTGACCACGCCTCCAGATGAAGTAAATACAATTTCATAAACTCCAGTTGAAGGAAAAGTAAGGTAGTAATTAAGTAGTACCCAATCTCCAGCTGTTACTTTCTCGCCTAGGACATAACTTGCACCAGCAGAAGTATCCATTTTTAACCACACATTGTTTACATTGTCTTTGTGTGCCCAAACGGACATTTTGTAGTCACCCCCTCCTTTTATAGAAAATTGTAAGTTAATAGCTTCCTGTTCATAATTAGCAGCAATTATTTTTGTTCCTGTATGTGCATTTGTACCAACGTCAATTACATTTCCTAAAGTCAATAAGTTTCCAACAGTAGGATATTCTGCTCCAGTATAGATCATATCGCTATATTTTGAGTTGCAGGTAGCAATAACTTTTGTATTATTTTCACCCATTCTAGTGGCTATATAGTTACTATTTATATCCCTCAGCTCTAAAGGCATAGAATACGCATTATACTTGGTAGTTTCTGATGTTTTTTTCCATTCAGGTTCTTGAGGAGGGTTAACAATAGTCCAATCAAAATTATCCTGATATCCTTGAAGTGAGCCATTATCATTTAAGCCACCTTCCCAAACATAACTTTTGTGTTTACGCCAAACCTTATTGTTCATTGCTACTCCAGATATTGGGTTGTTAATTACCCAATCCTTATTCCAAGTAGAAATGCCAACTCCTGTCTCTTTCCAAGAACTTGAAGCAGTGTCGTATAAATAACTATAGCTTGCTGCTTGTTGACTCAACATGTTACTGTTAGTTACATTATCTACTTTTGCGCCCATACCATACCCTCCAGTTACACCAGAATATTGGGTTATAGTATAAGCAGGAACTATTTTAGTTTTAAATTTAGTCCCATCACTACCTATGGTACTGGTTTCTAGTACTTGACCTGTTAGGAAATCGTATTTATCATAGTTAGTTTTAGAAGTAAACCCTCCTTCACTAATTATATTGCTTTCTAAAACACTTGGATAAACAACTTTACTTGATGAGTTAACCAAATAGGTATCTATACCAAAATGTCTAACTCTTTTATTACTTTTATAAGATTCCTGAGTCACCCCAATTTCTCCATCTTTATCCAAGTCATTCTTATAGTTTATCACCTTTTTACTCAATACCTGCTCCTTATTATTTTTAGTTGTTACAGATAAAAGCCTACCCAAATTACCCAGTTTATTGTAAATAGTGTATTTATTTGCTCTAACTGAACCATTTAAAAAAAAATCATTCTGTTCTTGTTTAACTTTAAAATGTTCCCCTAAACTATATAAAGCACCTTCTTCTTTTACAAATGGCTTAAGGACTTCAAATTGATAGGAAGTACTTCCCATTAAGCTGTTATCATTATTTGTGTTTTTAATGGCGACATGTTCATAAACAACCATTGGTTGCGGTATTTCAGAAATATAAGGTATTGCCCTAGCTTCCTTAGTTGGGGCATATGACGTTATTCCTGAAATTCTGTTACCTATAGGATTTGTATAAATATATTCCGTAGTAATAGCGTTCAAACCATTCTCTACAACCTTGATACTCTTAGTACGAACTCCCCCTCCTTTTTTACCATTATAATCAGTCTTAGTATAAATAACACCAGTATTACTCTGTACACTTGGTTTTGTATAACAACATTGAGATGTATATGTAGTACTTAATAAAGTACTTGTAGGCCCTTCTTGACAATAGTCTTCAGTTAAAGAAAACGTCGTTATACCATTAGTATTTAAATGGAAATAATTATACTCTGCTGATTCTTTTTCATGATTCAAGTAAAAAGGAACAGCATTAGGGGTTTTTAAAATTATATAATTTCCTCCTATCTCATCAACCGTCAAATACTTCATTATGTTATCTTCATAGGGTGTAATATTTGTCAAAGGAAAAGACGAGTATGGGGGAAGCCAAGTCATTGTTTTACTTCCTTTAACGATACATTTAAAAGGTAATCCAGTACCTTCTTCAAAATAATCATTTAGATAAATATTATCATTAAACGTTACTTTAATTTTTTCTATATCTTTTAAATCATTAGTTGTGTTATCACTATAAACTTCCACATTGATATTTTCAAAGACTTCACTTTTATTAACAGCAGCTTCAGCATAATAAGAATCAGATTCATGACCTATTTGTATTTTCCCTCCAGTTGGCGTTTGAATTTCCTTTAAACTCCATATTTCCGGAATATCTTTATGATATCCCCAAGTATCATTAAATGTTTTATGATATGATATTTCTGGGTTATTATATAAAAATTTATAAGGAGGAATTATACTTGTGCCTTTTTTTCCTTTAAAACGCACCTCTTTTAAAGACAATCTTCCCTCTTTTAAATTTGAAGTTATTAATTCCGAATTAACTGAATTCTTCGCTAATGAATAATCATGATCAAATTCAATAACCTGATCTGCTTTATCTTCTAAATTTAAGCCTACGATATCAGCAACGTCTATCACGTTTTGATGTAAATGAATATCAAAAGACCTTAAAGCATCTTCTGGTGGGTAAACATACAATGTTGCGTGACCACCAGGGGAACTAACAGGAGTAGCATGAGTCGTATTAAATCCAGAAACATATTTATACATAGCATTTTTTGAAAGTGCCCCTCTTAATGTAGTAGTTATTGCCCCTAAATTTTTGACATCGGGGACATCTGCATTCTTTAATAAAATAATTTTCTCTAATTTTAAACTTTTATTTTCAGGAATATCAACATAAGTTACCGCTCCTTTAAATCCTGATATACTATGCATATTATCATATTGTCCAATAGTATAAGGTACGCCTGTGCCTGAATACAGTGTTTCTCCAGTAGTAGCCGCATCAAAAGTTCTATTTGAAGTAATATATGTTTTACTATGTATATTTTGATCAAAACTACCTGACACCCATTTTACATTATACTTATCTAAATTACTGGATAAATTGTCTTTTCGTAAATTTTTAATAAATAAAGCTGTATGCGTTCTAGTTTTTACAGCATCTAGGTAATAAATTTGCTTTCTCCCCCATGTATATGAATATGTTATATCCTGTCCATTAGCATTCTCATCATAACCTGCTCTTGGTCCTTTCCAAACATAACCATCTGACCATTTACCGTACTCAAATTCTACCCAATACCCATAATCATCACTATCTAATTTGCCGTCAGTGTTTACATCAATATAATCAGGGCCTGTAACGGCAGTTAACAGCCAGTGAGTAGCAAAAGGTTTTAATTTACTTGATTCAAAGAAATTTACATGTTCATTGCTTTTAAAATTTTTATAAAATGATTCATAATTATATACTGGCAAGGAATAATGATATGTTTTACCGTCTAATGTTGTTATTTTATATGCTCCAATACCATTGTCCAAAAAGGTTTTGTTATCCTGTCTATCTAAATCCTTTGCTTCTATAAAACCTACAACATTTCCTTCTTTAATTTGTTTATTTGTATAGGTTTCTATGTATTTTCCTTGACGCTTTCTATTACCGTTCTTTAAATATTCCCCAGTAGGCAATTGATTTTCGCTATAGGTATTATCTGTACCTGTATTAAACAAATATGCTCTATAATCAGAAGGGGGTAATTCCGTAAAGGAAGAATTATAAATATTCCCTTTTTTAACTCTTAGAAAAGAATCATAGCTATTATCAAAATAAAAATGAGTATAACCTCCTAAATCATTATACCTATCCAACCAACCATCAAATGGTTTGCTGACATAAGCAGCATATAAACTGGAACTATTTAATTCCCCTTGACCTCTTCCTGAAAGATTTAATTCTTTATAAGAAGAAGGCCTTAAGTTACCTGATAGTCCTTGAGCAGATACAGAATAATTGTCATAATTAGGTAAAACTATATTACTATTCTTTGTTTTATATTCTGAGTCAATTAGCAAATCTAGCGAGAACTGATCTGAATACGGTACAAACACATTAGCATCCATATAACTATTCTCTTCAAGTAAATAGGACGTATTATTATTTTTAGTACGTATAGCATGGTATGGATAAACCATTCCAGAAACACTTAAATCATTACGTTTATAAAGAGAGTATTTTACCCTTGTATGGCTATAACTAGCGTAAAAATAATATGCAGATAAAGAGACCCCCATCGTTTTTACGTTAATGCCATAATCTCCAGAGTTTACATTCATAGAACTCTTTGCAACACCAACATTTCCTCCATTAAACCTAGCAGATCCATAAACACCTTGAGAACTAAAACTAATGCCTATAGATGCGTTACTTGCTTTTCCTCTGAATTTATTTTCTTTACCAAAAGAACGTCCTGCAGATATTCCACCAGACAACCCTGAAGTATAGCTATAATTCAATCCCACTCCTACCTGAGTTCCTCCTCCTGCTTTTACACCATAACCAAGACCTACACCATTGGTGCCAACAGATGCTGAATACCCTCCCTTACCATAACCAACACTTGCTCCATCCGTTCCTACGGTAGCATTAAATCCTACATAACCAATAGAAATAAACCCACCGGTTGACCTATGGGATCCCCATGAAACTCCAACTCCAACATCTACGGCATTAATAGTTGCCCCCACACTAAAACTATAGGAATCCTCGGTCCAGCCTTGATCAAAAAAGAATTCAGAAGCTTGAGTTTTCCCCCAATCATCAGGAAACCCATTTACCGCCCTATTAATAGCTCCAGGATTTACATTCCAACCTAATCCTGTCCATGAGGCTTCTTGTTCCATAGCGATTCCTCCATGATAGGATAAAGCGATTGGATAACCACCTTCTGGACTTGGTACATTTAATAAAGGTAGTACATAACTAAAATCTCCAGTTGTTAAATTCACCATATCAGTAGCATCTACTGGTTCAAAACTAGCTGCTTCAGGAGCATTTGGTCCCTGTGAGAATATTCTATTTGGTAATAGTATACTTAATAGAAAAGCGACTAAATATATTTTTGTGATGTTTTGTAATTTATCCATTGTACTAATTATCAAATGATAGTTTAGGTTGTTGTTTTATGATTGTAGTAGGTATTTTAAACTTTACTTCTCCAGTTAGAGTTCCTAGGTCATTAATAGTTAAATTTAAATATGGTTCCTTTAATTGCTTATTGTCTCTAGGGTATACAAACAACATAGTGGTACTTTTACTCATGCCATACATTCGAGGGTATATATAATCTTGCAATGCTATAGTGTCCTTAGATTGTGTGTATAAATGTACTGTTTCTCCCATATTAAAAGCCAATTGGTTCATCATTACTCCAAATTCATTTTTATTATTGGGTATAGTACTTAATAATTCTCTATCATTCTTCGACATTGATAATGTAAAGTACAAATGCTTATTATATTTGTTACGTAGTAGTTTTACCAAGGAGTCTGATGCCTTTTCTCCTAACTCTTGAACTACTAATGCATCTGTAGGTTTATATAGTAATGAAAAATCAATATTGTTTACTTTTTTCGATTGCCTATATCCATTATCGAAATCATTAAGATACATCCATAACTCTTCTTCTGTGTCAAATGTTTTTTGTTTGGAACAAGATATGAAGCACAAAGAAATTAGCAGTAAAAACATTGGTGCCTTTGCAAGCATGATTGTTTTTTGGTTTTTCATTACTTTTTTTGCGTGTAATAGTTTTCTCACTCCTTCAATAACAACACTTCGGTAAGCTCAGTGCGATATGGAGTCAAAGGAATTAGTAATAATAACGGCCATTTTATTTTCCTTCGAATTCAGCGTTTAGTCCTTCTAAAATTACTGGAGTTAAATCACTTGCATCTGAAGCATACATGATATTACCACTACCACTAGCTCCGAAAATAATACTATATCCATTTTCTTTACCATAAGTTTTCACATAATCATTAATATCATTAATGACAGTCTGTGTTACTTTCTGATCTTCTTGTTGAATTTGCTTTTGAATAGCTTGTTGGTAGTTATTTAACTGCTGTTGTTTGTTTGATAGTAATTGTTGTTTCAAATCCAATTCTTTTTTAGTCATTAAAGCACGCTCTTTTTCATACGTTTTCAATTCTTTTTGCCAATCCGTAAGTAAGCTATCAACGTTGGCCTTTAAGGTAGTTGCTTTTGCTTCAAATTGTTTTTTTACAATGGCAGTTCGTTTGTAACCATCCATTAGTTTGTTTACATCCACATAAACTTGTGCTGAATTTGTTTTAAAATAAAAGAAAGATGCAAATGATATTATTAGTGCAATAATAGCTATAGGGAATGCTAATTTATTCATGATGCTTTTTTTATAAATTGGAATAGCAGTACGTTATTTTTTAACCGCTGTTATTCTGTCGATTTTTGTTTGTAATTCAGCTACTAATGTGCTTAGTTTTTTGATGTCTTCCTTTTCAGATTCTAACTGTGCTATTTTAGTGTTTGCTGTATTTATTTTTTCTTCTTGAGCTAAGGTGTATAAGGTTAATTCCTCTATTTTTCTCAATAAATTAGCATCCATTTCTCCTAAGAAAATTCCGTTTTTCGCTACTTCTTTAGCAGAAGGAATATCTTTTAAATGCCCTTTTGCTTCTATATGTTTCGCTACTTCTTTTAGAGTTGGTAAACTATACTCCTTTTCAAATACAAAGTCTGGCCAAGCTGCGTTTTCCACTTTTACTTCTCTTGCTCCTATTGATCCTTCTACGGCTAATTTATGAACTCCAGTTGTTGCTGTTCCGATACCTACATTACCGTTTCCTAAGATTCTCATACGTTCATCTATTGAAGTTCCATCATTAGTATAAAAACGAGTTGAAGCAGCTATATCAGTTCTAGGTGCTATTACTAAATCACCTGCAATTCCGAAAGATGATTCAGCCCAACCTATTTGAGCAGGTATTTTCGAAGTTAAACTAGTCATCCTATTATCTAATACAACTCCTGCTCCAGCATTATCTCCAACGTGTAATAAACCTAACGGTGTTGTTGTTCCAATACCTACATTACCAGCAGCTAATATTGTAAATTTTTGATTTTGATAACCAGTTTGATCTGCAGCACTATCAAAACCTGTAGATATAAATGCGTTACCACTTTCAACTCCAAAAGCAACCGTTTTATCACTTGCGTTTGTATTTGTGAATCTATTAGACCTTGCCCAACCTCCTGGAGTCACTGTTGCTATCTCTGAACCATAACTGTATGTTTTAAAATTTGTTTCTGAACTTAGTTTAACATCTAATCTGTGAGCAGGGCTCGTAGTTCCTATACCTACATTACCGTTATTTTTTAAAACTAATTGATTTGAATTAAGGGTTCCAGAATTATCTGAAGTAGTTTCTAAAATTAAATCTCCACCAGTTACACTGCCTCCTATAGGATTAACAGATTTAATAATACCATTTCTAACACCTCCATTTTTAAACTCTAAAATATTAATATTATTAGCTGCAGTTCCTGTATCTTGTAAACTTAATGCAATGTTCTCGTATACTGATCCGCCTCCAATTATCTTCATTCCAACACTCGTTGATGAACCAGCTCCATAATTTACTTCTAACTTAGCACTTGGTGTAGTTGTACCAACACCAACATTACCATCAGATTCTCGAATAGCAAGTACACTTTTATTACTTGCATCGTATACATTAAAACCCTGAATATTACTAACACTACTGTTATTATCATTCATTTTAAACATAAATCCTCCAGGTGCACTAAACAACATATCATCTCTGCTAGTAACATTTGTTAAACCATCGACCATTTTTATCGTTCCTCTATAATTTCCATTGGACACCGATTGTACTTTTATACCTTCATCATGTTTAACTTCTAACCCTGCACTAGGAGTAGTTGTTCCAATACCCACGTTACCATTAGAGTTAAACCTTACTTTTTCAACCCCGTTTAAATCAAAAACTAAAGGATTACTAGTTGTTGTACCAATAACTTGTCTTCCCCCTGCACCTTCACTAAATAATTGAATTTTTCTGCCACCTCCAACGTCTGATACTGAAAAACCACCAGCGCTATCATCAGAAGATTGTTGAATAAATAATTTTGAACTAGGATTTGTTGTTCCAATACCTACATTACCATTTGGTGTTAAAGTCATTAGAACACCTGTACCTTTGTTAAAAAAATACATATTGCTAATTGTTTGCTCAACACTACCTATATATAGTTCATTAGAACCATTTAAACCGAAAGCACGGGTGAAACCTGTTTGCCCTACTGGCTGAACACGTATATAATTAATTCCGTTAGTTAAATCTACATTTTGAGCTTCAAGTATTAGAGATGTCCCCAATGCTACAAAAAGAGTTAAAAAATACTTTTTCATACCTAAATTTATATAATTAAAAAAATCCCTGCAAAATTACGATTTGTCCGTGAAAAACAACTGTTTGTCGAATAAATAATTATAAAAAAGTATAAATATCTAATAACTATATGATTGTGTGATGTAAAGATATTATTATTCACTTTTTGTTATGAAATAACTAACCGAGATTGGTGATTGGTAGTCACTATGTTTGGGGTGTAATAATTTACTTTTTAATTAATAAATTCGAAATAAAAGCATTCAGTTAGCTATAAACTTATTTAGTTTAGCAGCTGTTTTTTAGAGGAATATAAATTAATTTTTGATAGGATAGTGGAAGGGTAAAACAACCTGAAACCAAAAAAGACCTTGCATTGCTGTAAAGTCTTTTTGTATGTTTTCTTTTTATTAGTTTAATTATAATAATGCGCAACAATAACAATTTCATCATCTCCACCGCCAATTTGCATTTTTACAGCTCCTGTACCTGCTGTATTGGCAACAAACATTACTCCTGCAAACATAGGAGTATAGGTGCCAGGACCTAATTTCACATAATCATGTCCGGTTGCATAATATTTTCTATCAAACCCCTCTAGTCCACTTGCTCCGTTACTATTTCCATTGGTGTAAAACTGACCACTATATCCTAAAGATCCTGCGTTACCAGCAAAAGTAATAGGGTTTCCATCTACATCAAAACGTACTAGATTAGCATCACCTGGATTCACATTAGCAGGGCCATTTCTTCTTAAATAGACATAAAACTGAACGGTACGTGCGTGATTATCACTAATTCCAATACCACTTTTGTAAATTTCATATGATAGAGAGTAGTTAATTTCTACAATTGCATTTCTTGTTAATGTAAAAGTTGATAATCCAGGACCAGTTTGTCTTGGCCATCCGCCCTCACTATATCCAGAACCAACTCCAGTTTGGTTAATTTGATTAGAATTAGCTCCCCCAGTATCTAATGGGTCTTCTAAATAATTTGCTGGATTAAATAATACTTCTATATCAGTAGAGCCATCACCTAACACTAAATCTCCATCGGTATCTACAAAAACCCTGGTATTTTCTTTGTTACCTAAGTTTAAAGTGTTGTTCGCTAAATTTAAACCCTCTACACGAATGGTAGATGTTGCGCCTTCAATATGTAACTCCTCTTGAGGTGTAACTGTGTTGACACCTACCTGAGCAAGTATTGTTATTGATCCAAATAAGAATATATATAATAATGTGTTTTTCATAACTTGTTTGTTAGTTGTAAATACGGATTTTTAAATTATCTGACGATCCTCCAAACCCTACATATGTTTTTCTATTATTTCCATCGTTAGTTTCCCCAAAGAATACCAAGGAATGATTTCCTGCAGGAATACCACCGTAACCTACACCGTGAATAAATGCATACCCTACTGAACCTTGACTGTAAGATGTATATGCTTCACCGTGTAAGCCATACACTTTTGAAAGTTCCGTAGCATCTAAGCCATCACTATTTAAATCAATATAAAAATAAGTATGTATTGTTCTTGCTGAAATATCTTGAAAAGTTGATGCAGCAGGTGCAGGTAAAATTTCATCAGATAAATCAATTGTCATTACATAACGAACTTCAATTAGTGCGTTTTGAGGACTTGAAAAAGGAACAGATACAAGTTGTTGTTGGGCAAAGGTTATCAATTCACTGTTTTGAACAACGGTACCATCACCATAGGGGCCGTTCGGAATAAAGTTATCAAAACTAATTAAAAAATTTAAGGGTTCTAAGTCTCCAGATGGGTCACCAGTATTATACCCTGGAGGATAAATTGTTAAATCTCCTTCAGGAGTAACAAAAACGGGAGCTAGTTCTGCACCGGTATTTAAAATAGGTTCATTAATACTATTTTGACTTTCAATACGTATTGTAGAGGTAGCACCCGCAACATGTAAATCTTGTTGAGGGTTTATTGTTCCAATACCAACTTGTGCTAATGATATATTAAAAAATAATATAAATATAAAGTATATAAGTTTTTTCATAAGTAATGATTATTAATAAATACGGACAAAAATAGCATCTGGACCACCAGCGAACTGAATATGTGTATTTTGGTCAAAATTTCCAGAAGACACCGTGCCATAAAAACGAAGAGTATGCGTTCCTGGGGTCAAAGTAATATAGGTAGTACCACTATTATATATAAAACCTGTAGCAGCATCTGGTGCTGCAGTAGGATTTGTAGCAGCATCATTTCTATTAAAATAACACCTAGAACTTTGACCATATCTCCTTCCAGTAGGAGTTAATGTAGGTTGATTTAAAGTAAAGAAATTTGATATCTTACGAGCATATGCATCTTTGATAATTGTTGATGCAGGGTCTTGAAAAACTTCCATACTTATCGAGTATTTCAATTCAACTATCACGTTTCTAGTAACCGTAAGTGGTATATCTAACATCTCAACAGTTTCATATCCTGCAACAGCATTAGAACCGTCTATTGTTACTGTACTGTTAATGTCTGAAATAGTCCAAGGGTCACTTCCATCACTATTCTCAGTAGCTGAAGTTTCTAAAGTAAGGTCTCCGTTTGAGTCCACATACAAAGGGTATGTATTACCAACTTCATTCCCGTTATAACCATTATTGGTACCGTTTAATCCATCTATTCTAATGGTACCTGTTTGTGATCCTAAATGTAATTTTTGTTCGGGTATAATTTCATTAATACCTACTCCGGTTGTTTGTCCAAAGCAAATAGAACCCCATAAGAAGAGGGGTAAAATTAGTGTTATTTTCATGGGTAAATTAAATATTGGTTAAAATATTGTGTAGGATTATTAATTTCGGGTAAAGCAAACATACTTAAAATGATTTAGCAATCAGGTAGTTAAGCGTAAATGTTACCCCTTTTTATAAACAATTAGTTGAATGGTAAAAAAAAGGGATTAGATGCTTAACCTATGTTAATATTTAAAAAAATAAAAGCAATATATGTCTCGTAATTGTATCTAAAGGGTGATTTACGGATTCATGAGAATTGGAATAAATGGGAGATAATTTTTGTGATATTAAGTTTATAAACCAAAAAAGACCTTACATTACTGTAAAGTCTTTGTTTGAAGGTGGTCACACTTGGGCTCGAAGAGCTTGTTTGTACTTTTATTATTATATAATTAATGTAAGGATACAAATATAAAATGATGTTTTAATGATCAGTATAGTGTAGCTAGTAATGTTAAAAGTAATGTTCATCAACTAAATAGTTGAGTCTTTTGGGTAACAAAAACTTAATATTAGGAACATATAAGTGTATGAGGTAACATTCGGGTAAATGTTTTCGTATAAAAAAAGTATTGATGTCTAATTCAATATTTAAATTAAAAAGGCAGGAACAATCGGGTTTTCTGCCTTTTTGTGTGCTATATAGTGGTAAATTAGTAGATATTTTAGAGTTTAATTTTTTTTTTGGGTAACATAATGTTAAAATAAGGAACATTATAATACAAACCCTAAAATTACAGTGTAATGAAAAAAGTATTTTTTATAATTTTTAGTCTAATCTTTAGTACAAGTTTGAATGCTCAAGTAGGAATAGGTACTACTTCACCAGAAGGAGCATTGGATGTAAGCTCGTTACAAAGTGGGTTTATTCCGCCTAGAGTTGCGTTAACGTCGACAACTGTTGAGGCTCCGGTACTTAATCCTCAAGGAGGAAGTATAGTTGCAGGCACTGTTGTATGGAATACAGCTACTGCTGGAGTGTCTCCAAATAATATTGTGCCAGGACTACATTATTGGAACGGGACAATATGGATTGCATTAGCAGGTTCCCCAGGAGGATTAGATTGGTCTTTATCAGGAAATAGTGGCACATCGGCTGGAACTAATTTCCTTGGAACTACGGATGTTCAGGATTTAAGAATTCATTCAAATAACCTTGAAAGGATGAGGGTTAGAAGTGATGGAACAATTGGTGTTAATTCTATAGGAACAACATACTCGCAATTTACTATCGTAGGAAGTGGAACAAATGATGGTATAGCTGCTACTGCAGATGATACTGTTGCTAATGGTGTTTGGGCTAGAAATGCTAATGCTGGAGGGACTGCAGTAATTGGGGCAACTAACGGTTTAGGAGGAGTATATCCTACTGCTGGAGCTGGGGTAGCTGGATCAGGAATAAATTCTCCTGGAATCAGTGGTATAACTGGGAATGGTGCTCCAAATAATTCGGCTCATAATGGGAATACTGCGGGATATTTTTCATTAGATACTGATAATGATCCAGCAACATCTAATACTAGTGCTTTTGCTTACTTGGCAGGTAAAGATGAGCAAGCTATTACAGATATTGCTGCTCCATCAAGAAGAATACTCTATGGTGGTTATTTCCTTTCAGGTACTGCTGCTGGAGGGCAGTCATATAGTTATGTAGGGCTAAAGTATAACCACGATAATAATATTACAGCTACAGGCGGTACTGATTATAAAATAGTAGGAAATGGAACAGTATCTACGTTAATTCCAGACGAAAAAAATAGGCCAAGAGTGATGTTTTGTCCTGAGGCTCCAGAAGTTTTATTTGTAGATTATGGTATAGGGAAATTGATAAATGGTAAGGCACATATCGAATTAGATAAAATATTGGTAAGATCACTTAAAATTGATAAAGAGCATCCTCTAAAAGTATTTATTCAGTTAGAAGGGAATTGTAATGGAGTATTTGTGTCTAATAAAACTAGTGAAGGTTTTGATGTTAGTGAATTAATGAATGGCACTAGTAGTGTTGACTTTTCATGGCATATTGTTGCAAATAGAGCAGATAGAAAAGATTCTGATGGTAACGTCAAATCACACTTTGAAAATTTAAGGCTACCTATTGGGCCATCACCACTTAAAGATAAAAAAGTAACTAAAAAGAATATAAAAAGAGGCGTTTAAATAAATTATTGTCCCTTTAAAATATAGAAAAAAACTTAGTTGTATGACTAGGTTTTTTTTTCTGTATTTTTTGAATACTCATGCCTTTTTTAATTTTAGTTGTACAAAACAAAAAAGACCTTACATTGCTGTAAAGTCTTTGTTTGAAGGTGGTCCCACTTGGGCTCGAACCAAGGACCCTCTGATTATGAGTCAGATGCTCTA
>Ga0209291_1001380_pt1 | contig 21662 bp, 15 predicted proteins | sample GOMGulsemesocosm_FD_184633 | JGI IMG/M metagenome (GOLD analysis project Ga0209291, IMG submission 184633) | Methane-oxidizing microbial communities from mesocosms in the Gulf of Mexico - GOM9B Gulf of Mexico (SPAdes) (version 2) | ecosystem: Environmental > Aquatic > Marine > Cold seeps...
TGGTTCTCATGAATGAGCCAACAGGAAGATTGAAGCCAGGAGAACAATATTGACGCTCATCACTACCAAGTGGATCAAAATCATCTATTCGATGATTTGTACCAAATTTACTATTAAGCGTTAACTCAGCAGCTACATCCGCAGCACTATCACCAATTGCAGACCGTTTATACCTAAACGGAGTATCGTTCCCAGTACATGTGATTACATAACCCGCATGTAGTTTTTCTTTGAACAACTCTTGGTTTCGCTCCAAATATGCAATTGAGCCAATTGTTTCAACCAAGAAAGCAAAGCGGTAAGTAAATCTACGCTTAGGAAGTTCTGCAAGACGCTTACATAACATTGCTGTTACTAATGGCCCAGAAAGCTCATTATTAGCCATCGAAGGGTGACAATTATATGTCGTGAAAAGAATTTCCTTATCTTCTTCTCCAGGAAGTACAACCTCAGCAAGTGTCATATGTCCATCGATATGGTCAGTATTAACTACTACCTGGTAATCACCGTCTGGTAGTGAGTCGCGTTGTTCTTGAGACAGGCAAAACCCCCATCGAGGGGCATAGTAGCTCATGACATACGGGATAGCACTTGGAAATTCAGGTAAACTATAAAGGTACTTGTCCAATTCGTCTCTACTTAAAGTTCCTTGAAATGGAATTGAATAGTTAACTAAATGTAAATTATTATCAGCAATGTCTAAAATTCGTTTACCATTTGGATCTATTATATAGGCTTCATTGACAACCCATTCTTTTGGCACTTTCCAATCGAAGACTTGAGTCCCTGATGGAACTTCTATACTTTTTAGGGGGATTAATTCAGAAAGAATTCGGTGCGTTTCACGGACACCTTCACCTGTCAAACTTCGCATTAATGGCCAAAGCTTGTCGAAATACTCTTCAATTTGTTTTGGATCAGTTTTATTAGAATTTGTTGTCATATCAATACCGTAAAATAATATTTTTATACTTATTTGTGTTTATTTTTATTTATCTATTTATTTTCAAATCGATCAAAATAAAAATACTTATAATTTAGCCACTTATAAAAGTCTGCCACAGGTTGTAATGTTTCAGACTTAGAGAATGATTTTTCATAATTAAATGCATCCATTTCGTCACTGAAATGAAACTCTATAATCGACGCTTCTTCTTCAGTAATTCGATCTCTCCATCGCCCAACATTTTTTGCTGAAATATCATAAAATTCTAAACCATTATAATTATTTCCTTTAGTGGGGCGTCCTAATACAGTTGGAGTGATCATTTTTTCAGTATATTCTATATTTAACCAGCTACAGATATCCCTTACGGTAGCTTCAGGGCTTGAAACGATGTCCTCAAACCGAACTACTTTATAACGTTCTTCACCATAAACTTCTTGATTAATAGAAGCTAACTCCATTCCTAATTTACCGCGATTAAGGATACTATTTAATAATGTTTTTTCATCATCACCAAACGTACCATAACGCTTCACTCCTGCTTTAATCGCCGCATAATTATCTCTTGGGTCTCGCACTATATGAATATATTTTGCGTCAGGGAACCAATCAAATATTTCCTTCGCATATATTTCTAAACTAGTCTCTTTCAGAACTTGATATTTAACACTATCACCTTTTTGGCCTGTAACATCCCTAAAAGCAGATGTCATACATTTAACTACTTCACTCATGTCGCCTAAATTCTTTCCATGAATTTTTTTAGAAAATGAACTTCTAAAATTTTCAATCTCATCTTCATTATTAAAGATATCGAAAGAGTGTAAATCATCAAAGACTACTTTATGGATTCGCTTTAATCTTTCTTCTTCACTGTATTCATCCCCAGTAAATATAGGAAAGTACCCATAAAACAAATTAACATCCGTTGGATAAACTGCTAATTCTGAATGTCCGTCGAATAAATTAAGTAACATGGTAGTCGCTGTTTTTCGATGCCCAGCGATAAATAGTGGGGGTAAATTTTCCATTAATGATTCTCTAATTATATTATTAAAATTTTTTTAGCATCCGTTGCTATCAACGAGGCTAACAATCTGATTCAATTACTATAAATACCAAAAGCAAGTACGTTAATTTAATCTGTAATTGGATACTACTCTATAAGTTCAAAGGACAATGGTGTGCCTCGGGTAATATCTGTCTTTGCCATTTTCCCTAACACTTTTTCATAGTTCTTAGGTAATAAGCCATAACCTGGTCTAATACTCTTTACATTTTCTGCTGTAAAGTGTTCTCCCTTATTAATATCTTTTACAACATACAATGAACGCCTAAATTTCGCATTTCCTTTCTCTGTTTCAGTTCTTTCGTAGTTCACTTTTCCTAACGACTGCCATGCGACTTTTGCATCGTTACATAACTGTTTTAATTCTTTGGGTTCAAGAGAGAATGTATCATCTGGACCACCACCATTTCGGTCTAAGGTTACATGTTTTTCTATTAAACATGCTCCCATAGCGACAGATGCGACTGCTGTAGCATTATCAATAGTATGATCAGATAGTCCAGATAAAACGTCAAACCTTGTTGAAATGTCTTTAATCGTATATAAGTTATAATCTTCTGCTGGCGCGGGATAACCACTAACACAATGTAATACTACCAATTCTTTGCAGCCATTACTTTTAGCGGTATCAATTGCTTCTTTTATTTCTTCTTCATTTGCCATACCTGTAGAAATAATCATAGGTTTACCCGTTTTAGCAACATAAGCAATCAAAGGTAAATCAATTACTTCAAACGAAGCTATTTTGTAGGCAGGTGAACCTAAGCTCTCCAATAAATCAACAGCAGAGAAGTCAAATGGTGAACTAAAAATTGTTATATCTAATTCTTTTGCTTTATTAAAAAGTAATTTATGCCAATCCCAAGGCATAAATGCTCCTTTATAAAGCTCATAAAGGGATTGACCGTCCCATAAACCACCTCGAATCATGAATTCTTCACGATCACAATCCATCGTTATAGTATCAGGTGTATAACTTTGTAGTTTAATTGCACTGGCACCAGCTTTCTTAGCTTCCTCCATAATTGAAAATGCTCTATTAATATCGCCATTATGGTTGGCTGATAGTTCTGCAATAATGTATGGAGGATAATCGGGACCGATTCTTGTACCGTCAATAGTTATAAAAGATGCCATTATGTAAGCCTTTCTAGTCTATATGTAGTTGAATTTATTTTCTTAAACCCTAATGATTTGAACAAATATTGAGATGCTTTGTTCTGCTCTAATACTCTTGCTAAAATTGTTATGTTAATGTGTAAAACTGAAGCTATTTGGATACCAGCCTTGGCTACTCCATGACCATATACATCAGGAGATAAAAATATCGAAATTTCGTATTCACGTTGATCTCTTTTATCTAATCGAACAACACCAACGTCTTTATTATTTTGTTGGATAATGTAAAAGAAACAATCTTTTTCTACTAATTTATTATTCATCCATTCCTGATGTTCCGGCCATGTAGGCACATCTTTTGTTAAAGCATATTCTCGGGTTTCTTTGATAATTTGTAAATTGTAAACAAATCTTATATCTTGTTTCTTAGCTAACCTAATTACGATTTGATTGCCTTTTTTATCAAATGTAGGCTTCAGATATTGGGCTACCCTTCCAGCTCCCAAACCATCGCAAACTTTATAACAATTTTGTTGATATAAATCGTATTCCTTTAATATCAATTCAATTTTATCCATTAGCTCTGTTGTTATAGCATCCATTAATACAAGCACAACAGCTCGTGCAGTAGTTAATGAATGAGCCACATGTTTCTGATTGTCTGCTAATGGAATTAAGATTGATGGGAGACCTAAGCAACAGCGCTCCCATGAAGTACTACCCGGTGCTCCTATAGCGATATCTACTTGAGCCATTAACTTTGCCATATCAGACAAAAAACTATGAAGTACAACAATATCAGAGTGTATAATACTAAGTTCTTTAACTTCGCTATAGTTTGAACTTTGCTCATTAAGAACGACATCAATTTTACTAATTTTAAAATTGGTGGAGCCTTGCAATAAAACATTTAGGATATCTAAAGTTATCCCATGTTGATCACCTCCTCCCATAGATACAAGGAGATGAACGCCATTAGAAAAGTTTTGCTTTCTTTTATAGTTTTCACGTAATTCATTAAATTGGGGTCTTAATAGAGCATATTCACTTCCTGTTAAAAAAGTGCCTTTATTGCTGCTAGTATAATCCTGTGGTTTGCAACCTAATGTTTGATCTATTATTACATCAGCTGCATGTACTCGCATTAAATCATCAATAGCTACTAACTGACACCCTAACTCTCTTTTAACTATTTTTTCCCAATCTAGGCCAATACCATAATGATCAACTATAACTTGGTCCACATCTATATTTAGCTCATTGAGAGCAAAAATAAAATCTGTAGCGTCTTGTTTTTCGCTAACTTGTAACCAAGTATCATAATCATCTGGATCAAAAGTACAACTTAGACTAGGTAACAATTTCACTTGAAATTTATTTTCTATACCTAAGCTAAAATCATCATAAGTAGGCCGGGTAATAAAGATTATTTCTGTATCTTTATTAGCAAGTTCATTTGCTAAAGTTAAACACCTCATAATATGCCCAACACCGATATCTAACGAAGCATCAACCCTTATTGCAATTTTTTTTAATATATTAATGCTCATTTTAAATTATCGTACTTTGAATAAAGGTTCGAGTGCATCACATTCAAGACTACTGATAAGTGTTCCTGTATTCACTTTATCTCGCATTAACAAGAATACTTCGTCGTAAACTGACATCAATTGATCTACATCTTCTTTGGTGTGGGAGTAGCTCAAATTATGAGTTCCTAATGTTAAAATCCCTCTTTTAAATACTTCCTGAAGATAGAATGATTTAAGCTCAAACGAATTTATATCTTTGATATCGTTGAATAGTAGGAATGACCAAGAAGGATGTCCTGCAGTCGCTAATATATCTTCTAGTTTGTGTTTATTAATTAGGTTTTCAAGCTCATCAAGCAAATAGTTTCCAAGCTCTTCAAAGTATGCAGGTACGTTATCTTTTTCCATTCGCTCCAACACTACCTTAGCTGCAGCTAGCGAAACAGTTTCACCAGCAAAAGTGCCCGAATAAAATATATCTTCCATAAGCAACATAATTTCTTTTTTACCCATTACTGCAGATAATGGAAAACCATTTGCTAGGCCTTTTCCAAAAGTTGCTAAATCAGGGGTAACTGAAAATAATTCTTGCGCTCCACCTTTTGCGAAACGGCAACCTGTAATTGTTTCATCAAAAATTAATACTACTTCATGAGAAATAGTTAACTCTCTGACTTTTTCAAGAAAACCATCTTGTGGATATGCCACATTCATCGGTTCCATGATCACTGCTGCTACCTGACCGGAAAATTCTTCAAGTAACGATTCTAACGATGCTATATCATTATATATAAATGGTTTTGTTAATTGACGGGTGTTTTCTGGAACACCTAGGTTTCGCGAAGTAGAACCAATATACCAGTCTTGCCAACCATGATAACCACAAACTAGCACGACTTCCTTTTTAGTATATGCCCTAGCTAAGCGAATAGCAGCTGAAGTTGCATCTGTTCCATTTTTTCCGAAACGTACCATTTCAGCGCAAGGAACCATTTGAGTTAGCAATTCAGAAACTTCGACTTCTAGCTTATTTGACAAAGAGAAACTAACTCCTTTATCAATTTGAGCTTTCACAGCATTATTTATTTCTTTGTCAGAATATCCCATAGAAACACATAACAACGCATTCATAAAATCTAAATATTCATTTCCATCAACATCCCATACTCGTGCTGCTTCTCCTCTATCTATAAAGTATGGCGAAACCCCAAAAGGAAATTGAGTTTTACTTTTTGAAAATGTTTGTGAGCCTAAGGGAATAGTTTTTAATGCTCTATCAAGGAGTTGCTCTGATTTGGTGTAACGATGAGACATTATTTTTTTCCTTTATTTAATAATTTGTCTTGGTGTAAGGACTTAAGTAATCCCTCATTTCTTTGAATTGCAGAATTAATAAATGATATATCATCATTATCCTCTAACAATTCAAGAATATCTGCTGTATTGAAGTTATTATTTATATGATAAAGCTCTTCATAAACTTTTGTTACAAACTCTAAGTCTTTAGGTTCATCTACTGTCCAACGCATTTCCGATAAATCTACGTCACCAATATAATTAGATAACTGATAATTATTATCTTTCTCGCGAACATATAGTGTTACATGTTCTCTGTTTGAAGGAAGAACAGCTTTTTCCCATGACTCCTTCAGTACTGAAAATCTAAGCACTTCCACGTCTAGACCATCTGGATAAGTTGGAGGGCAACAATTGGATGTATAATCAGCCCTGTCATCAAGATGCTTGGTGATCACAGCATCAATAACTTTTGGATCAATCAATGGACAATCCCCCGTCAAACGAACAATGTGATCAGGTTTCAACAATTTGGCAGCTTGATAAAACCTATCTAACACATCATGTAAGTCACCTCTAAAACAACTTATGCCTAATTTATTACATAAATTCTCTATTGTGTCGTCAGATTTGTCATTTGAAGTAGCAACAACAAGCTGATCTATATTTTTACAAAAGGACATTCTATCTATTTGATGTTCTATCATCGGTTTACCTAGAATAGGTAATAAAACCTTATTAGGTAATCGAGAGGAGCTTGTTCGTGCTTGTAAAATTGCTACAACTTTCATATATTTTCTTTATAGTGTAAGTATTACCAATTGACAGGATTAATTAGTGATATGTTTTCAGTGGATAAGTCTTCTATGTCAACATCTAATGTTAAACAGTGATTATAAGCCTCAATTATTTGGTCTAGCTGCTCAGCAGTTAGACAACCAACAACGGCATAATCTATATTTTTAGTTTGAATAATGTATGAAACAGCAAGCTGTAAAGGTGTCAACCCCAGCTTTTTCGCTTGCGCGTCATACACCCCTAACTCTTTGATATTTTTAAATTTACTTGGCCTTCCTTTAGAGTCGACAACTAATAGACCTTGTAAAAATAAAGATCTAGCATGTACTTCTACGCCTTTTGATTTAGCAAGAGCTAAAACCCCACTGTGCTCAAAACGTCTATCAAGGTGACTTGCAGGGATCTGAATAAGGTCTATGTCAAAACGATTCAGAATCACCATTGCTGCTTCAACGGAATAACAAGATACGCCAATTTTAACGGCTAAATTTTGAGATTTTAATAGAGTTAGCTGTTTAAAATATGATTCTGCCGAATCACCGAGGAGATCTAGTTCACTATGTAGCAACAGACCATCTAGTTGTTTTCTTTTCAACCTAGATAATGAAGATTTTACGTATTCCTGAATCATTTCCGGATTAGCGTTTAACAAGGTAGGAACTTTACTTATTAGCTTAAATTTTTGGCTAATTGCTAAATGCCCTAATCTTTCTTCACTCTCACCATAAGCTGCTGCTGTATCTAAAGTATTCAAACCGAATTTATGAGCCAATGCTAGAATATTTTGGCTGTCTTCATCCGTTAGCTTACCTGAAGTATTAGTAACACCATAATCTAAACCAAACTGTACTGTACCGAGTGCCAATTTCATTAGACAATTTCTAATATATTATTCAACTCGCAGACAACACGATCTTGCTGACTTTCTGTCATCGCATGAAATAAAGGAATACTTATAGCCTCTTGATAATAACATTCAGATACTGGGAATTGCCCTATTTTAAAACCAAGATTTTGATAATAAGGTTGAGAATGTATAGGAATGTAATGTAAATTCACACCTATCCCATTTTCTCTTAATTTATTAAACACTTGAATATGAGTGAGGCCAATCTGGTCAAGTTTCAATCTAATGACATATAAATGACGACCTGAATAAGAGTCTTCAATCTGTCTCGGCGTTAATAAAGGAAGCGATTTTAGTTTTTCATCATAACGTGCAGCAAGTAAATTTCGTTTAGCAACAAAATCATGCAAACGGTGCATTTGGCTAACACCTAAGGCAGCTTGCATTTCTGTCATACGATAGTTAAAGCCCAACTCTACTTGTTGATAGTACCATCCACCATGGTTTTCAGCGTCATCTGTCATCAAATTTTTATCACGGGTGATTCCATGACTTCTTAGTAAATCAATTTTTTTAGCTAAATCACTACGATTTGTTGTAGCCACACCACCTTCAGCAGTAGTAACAATTTTAACAGGGTGGAAACTAAAAACAGTTATGTCACTATATTCACAATTACCAATAGGATTATTTTTGTATTTTCCACCAATAGCATGTGACGCATCTTCAATAATAGCAAAACCATATTTACGACTTAAGTCATGAATTTTATCCATTTCACAAGGTTGACCACACAAATGCACAGGAATAACAACTTTTGGCAATGCTAAATCATTCTGCTGTGCGTGCAAAAGCTTCTGCTCTAGCAGTTGAGGACTCAAGTTATAGGTATTAGGATCGATATCAACAAAATCAACATCGGCACCGCAATATAAAGCGCAATTAGCAGAAGCTACAAACGTTATAGGGGTAGTCCATACAACATCACCTTTACCAACCCCTAAAGCTAAACAAGCAATATGTAATGCAGACGTTGCTGAATTTACTGCAAATGCATATTCAGCATTGACCGCATCTTTAATCGCTTCTTCAAATAAAGGTACTTTAGGTCCTTGTGTCAAAAAATTTGACTTTAAAACATCGACAACAGCATCTATATCTTGTTGTGTTATTTCTTGTTTACCATATGGGATCATAACGTTATCTTAAAAAGGTTTAAACTAAAAATTTTGGATCAACATGTTCAACTATTAAGTCTCTTAAAGATTCAACGGTTTCCCACTCAGTATTGGTTCCTGAGTTATATTTAAAACCAAAAGGTACTTTTACCGCTTTGTGATGTTCAATAAAATCTGCTTCTGTATGCACATAAGAAACAGAAGGTAATATTGCATAATAACGCCCCAAGTCAATAGTATTCAAAGAGTCAGTATCGGTTATCATTTCTTCATGTAGCTTTTCGCCAGGGCGAATACCAACAACTCGGGTATCACATTTTGGTGCAATAGCCGTTGCAATATCAGTAATTTTATATGATGGTATTTTAGGGACGAAAATTTCTCCACCTATATGGTTTTCAAGTGCGTACATCACCATATTCACGCCATCTTGTAAGGAAATATTAAAACGTGTCATATCTACATGCGTAATTGGTAACATTCCTTCTTTCTTTTTATCAATAAAGAAAGGGATAACAGAGCCACGAGACCCCATTACGTTACCGTAGCGGACTACGCTAAATTTTATATCTCTAGAACCTCGAATATTATTAGCCGCTGCAAACAATTTATCTGAAACTAACTTGGTTGCTCCATACAAATTAATTGGCGCACAAGCTTTATCTGTTGATAGTGCAACAACATCTTTAACACCGCAAGCTAATGCAGCATGAATCACATTTTCAGCACCATCAACATTTGTGCGAATACATTCTGTCGGATTGTACTCTGCTGTATCAACTTGTTTAATCGCAGCAGCATGAATTATAACATCTACACCTTCACACGCTTGTGTTAGACGCTCTTTATCTCGTACATCACCGATAAAAAATCTCAACTGAGGAAAATCGTATTCTGGATACTTTTGCTTAATGACAGATTGTTTTAACTCATCTCTTGAATAAATTACAATTTTCCCAACATCTGGATAATTTTTTAATATAGTTTTTATAAACTGCTTGCCGAAGGAACCTGTTCCTCCTGTTATTAGTACTCTTTTGTTATTTAGCATTATTTCTATCCAAAATTGTTATATAAAAATTACCATATACCCTTGGTATCGATAATATATTGTAGATTTAAGTTTTTATCTTTAAATTCTTTATGGTCAACTAACATCAAGTGAATATCAGCTTCTTTAGCAGCTAGTTCAAGACTCGTTAATTCTATATTTTCTATGTTTTCTGGTAGTTGATGGATGTTAGGCTCAACACCTAAAGTTCTGCCTGAATGCAAATTAGCTAGCTGTTGTGTAATGCTTAATGCAGGACTTTCCCGTAAATCGTCTATATTAGGTTTAAATGCTAAACCATAACATGCAACGGTAACATCTTTCGCCGTTTTATTTGGATTAGCCTGTAAATAATCAGCAATATATATTTTTACTTTATTTATTACCCACTCAGGTTTTGCATCATTTACAATACGTGCCGTATGAATCAATTTTGCTTGCTCTGGCGTTTTTGCAACAATAAACCAAGGATCTACAGCGATACAATGTCCACCGACACCAGGACCAGGTTGCAGGATATTAATTCTTGGGTGGCGGTTAGCCAACGAGATAAGTTCCCAAACATCAATATCAAGCTTGTCACAGATTATTGATAATTCATTTGCAAAAGCGATTTGAACATCGCGACAACTATTTTCAGTTAACTTTGCCATTTCAGCAGTACGAGCATTTGTTACAACACACTCACCTTTCACAAACGTTTCATACAACTCTACTGCTGCTTGCGAACATTTTTTGGATAAGCCACCAATAACACGGTCATTATCAACAAGTTCTCTAATAACATGTCCAGGTAGTACCCTTTCAGGGCAATGTGCAATTCGAATATCAGAATCATCGCCATGAGTTTTTGGAAAAGTTAAATCTTTACGAGCATCAGATAACCACTCAGCCATCTGTTCAGTAGCTCCAACAGGAGATGTCGACTCAAGAATTACGAGGTCTCCTTTTTTCAGTACAACAGCAATAGCTTTCGCTGCAGATTCTATGTATTTCAGATCTGGCTTAGGAACGTCATTCTCATGAGCAACTGGTAAGAAAGGAGTGGGAACTGCAATTAAAAATGCATCCGCTGGCTCTGGTGAAGTAGTTGCCCTTAAGTATCCTTCAGTGACGGAGGCATGCACTAACATGTCAAGTTCAGGCTCAACAATGTGGATTTTTCCTGTATTAATGGTATCGACCGCATGTTGATTAACATCAACCCCGATCACTTTCTTTTTACGCGATGCGAACATTGCTGCCGTTGGCAATCCGATATAACCTAGCCCAATTACTGATATTGTTTCAAATGACATTATATATTCTTTATTTATTCGATTAAGATCCTGAAAAAAATTTCAGGATGACGTTTGATTTTTATTTGTTTATGTTGTTGCAAGTACTTCGCAAATACGAGTACAAGCGTTACCATCACCATAGGGGTTGTGAGCGAAACTCATTGCTTTATACGCTTCGTCATCAGATAACAGTGATGTTAGCTCAGCGATAATAGCCTCTACATTCGTTCCAACTAATTTCACAGTCCCTGCATCAACAGCTTCTGGCCTTTCTGTAGTATCACGCATAACCAAAACAGGCTTTCCTAATGAAGGTGCTTCTTCTTGTATTCCTCCTGAATCAGTCAAAATAACATACGCCTTATTCATCAAATAAACAAAAGGTAAATAATCTAAAGGTTCAATAAGAAATACGTTATTTAAACCTGCTAACAATCTGTTAACGGGTTCCCGTACATTTGGATTTAAGTGCATTGGGTAGACAAATTCAACACCAGGGAACTCTTTTGCCATATATGCAATAGCTTCACAGATACGTTCGAAGCCACCACCGAAACTTTCACGGCGGTGGCCAGTGATCAGTACTAATCGTTTATTTGTATCGAGGAAGTTAAACCTCGCTTGAAGAGATTTTTTCAATCGTACGTTAGTTTCTAGCTTTTTGATCACGTCAAGTAAAGCATCAATCACCGTGTTTCCAGTGACGATAATTTTTTCAGGGTCGATATTCTCGAATAATAAATTCTGTTTAGACGTTTCAGTCGGAGCAAAATGCAAATCAGCAATCGCGCCCGTTAATTTACGGTTCCCTTCCTCAGGCCATGGGGAATAGATATTTCCGGTACGTAACCCAGCTTCAATATGCCCGACTTTAATTTTCTGATAATAAGAAGCTAATGTCGAAGAGAGTGTTGTTGCTGTATCACCATGAACTAGAACATATTCTGGTTTGAAATCAGTAAGAACTGGCTTTAATCCTTGTAATATACTACAGGTAATATCTGTTAGATCTTGTCTTGGCTTCATGAGGTTTAAATCAAAATCAGGACTAATTTCAAATAAGTCGAGTACTTGATCAAGCATTTCACGATGCTGTGCAGTTACGCAAACTTTAACATCAAAGCGCGCATCTGATGCTAATGCATGTACTAATGGCGCCATTTTTATTGCTTCAGGTCGTGTGCCGAAGACTGTGAGGATACGTTTCTTAGTCATAATGTTTTTATTATGTTTATGTAGTTTGCTAAATATTAAAATTAAGTAGTTTTTTTGTTAAAAATAAAATAACACCAGTGAATTAAATTTTATACTGTCGTTCACCAAAAGTCATAAGTAGCTTTCGGTCAACTAATATTCGTTTAAGTAATCGAAACAATGCTACTAATGATCGACTTTTGATACTAATCTTTAAACCTACTTATTAGAAAAGTATCTAATAAGTACGATGAGTATTGATAATATCCCACCGAGCATTGTCCCGAGAACAACAACTAAGGCGCGTTGTGGTTTTGACTTTTTATCTGGCGCTTGAGCAGGATCAATGGTTTTCAATACATATTCTGAAGAGATTTTAGTAAGCATTATATTTTTTGTTTGCTCTTCAATCAGCTGATAGAAAACTGTTTCCATTGCACTGACTTCAGTTTTTTCTAACTGCTTGATTAAGTAATCAATCGATGCTTGAGCTTCTTTCTCATCTTGCTCTCGCATAAAGTTATTCACGTCTATCACTAACCAAGTCAGCCATTGTTTAGCGATTTTTGGTGAGTAAAACTCAATATCTATTTTGATCAGTGCAGTTTTTTTATCTTGAACCACAGATAATGTATCTAAAAACTTTTGATAGGACTCCCAAGGAGTTGGCTTCGAACTATTAGATTCTGCTTCACCTGAACGCCATTCTTTTGTTGATGAATTATAACGGTCTTCATTCATTACTAGCGAGTCGCTCGTCCTATCCCAGCTTTTACTCGCCATAAGTGGCACCATAAGTTTATGTTTAGCTATAAAGCTTTCTAAAAAGGCACGAGATTTAATGATCTCTAAAGCTAACACTGTTTTATTCGAACCGCCGCTACCTAAGTTAATTCCAGCAAGGCTAGCTAACCCACCAAACTGTCCTGCAAGTGCCCCCATCCCATCACGTCCTTCACTCGAAGCAGGCGATAATAAAACAGAAGCTCTATATATATCTGGCTTAGAAAGCGCGAAAAATATCGAGGCAACGGCAAATATGAAAGATATGCTTATGATAGTTAATTTACCTGACCAAATTGCCCGCCATAGTTCAGCCAGATCAATTTCATCATCAGAATTATTCTTAGAAGTTTTCCTTGGAGATATATATTGAGAAAGAACTAATTCATCTGGAGAGGTTGTAGAATCTGTCTGGCTATCACTTCGTTGAGCTAATTTATTTTCACGTATGGGCACTGGTACATATTCCATTATTAACTATTTAGTTACTGCAAGGGTTCCCCCTACAAAAAGTTAGTTAATTATACTGCGTTCTAACACGAGGTGTAAAGGGTAATACAATGGTAGTCATAACAAATATATGGATATAATATCATCTAACCTAATTCGTAACGAAAAAGTTTTAGTTTACTAGTATGTTATATTTTTATAGATACAATAAACCCCTTTTAATCTTTATTATAAGTTATCCTTGTTGAGTGCATACCTGATTGATGATGACGGTTAAAGTTCGACAACTTATGTTTCCTTAGTTTATAACTGAATTGTTCCATTACCACATATAATAATTTCTTCACCTAACAGGAGGTCAGATCAAGCCAAGTTTATATATAAGATTATATGCAACTCGACATTGATCTCTAATAACTTTTAGTTAACCTCCTTCACTATAGCCTTATCAGCATAAAGCTTTTACCAAAGTTTTGCATATTTGTGCTATCTGTATTCTATCCTTAATGTTGCAAGTAGTAAGATTCAAAGGAATGATTATCAACAACTTGGTTAATCAATAAAAGTATATATAACCAACCCACGCTATCTCTTCCCGTTTTGCAAGAATATCAAAAGACCGATGACAAGGAGTCATTATATTATTACGGTACATTTTATGATTTTTATATTTTAAAAAAGAAACTCCCTATTTACTTTATACAGTTTAAAAATAAGCACGGGCTGCTAGCAGGGTGTACATATTACTAATAAGTGGGTAAAAACTTATTAACTTTGGGCAAATCATCTTGTAAATACTTTTAGACTAAGTCATTTTAGAAATCATTGGGATTCCTATATTGGTTGCTGGAAAAATAAAAATTCCAATACATTCATTTATTAACTCTTTCAGTGACTAACTCTATTTCTCTAACAGGTAAAATTTATAATAACAATCACAGATATCAGAAGGTATATTTATTAGCTTGCCCATCAACTGGCTTCTATGCTTTAAAGTTGATTTTAATCGAAAGTTATGTTCGTTAAGTGGAAAAGTTTTTAATTCATCTGTTTAGCTGAATCTTTTAGCTAGTTTAGATATTTCAACCCAGTCACTATTGATTAATGCTTGTTTTTGTCGTTTATTCCATCTTCTCATTTCGCTTTCTATAGCCCTTGCTTCTTGTTCTGTTTTAAACTTTTGTTGATGAACTAGCTTTACAGGTAGATTTACATTAATTCCAACAAGTAACTTTTTGTATTTATCATATTTAGCTAGAACAATTGCTAGTTCGTCACAACAGCCAGTATGGTAAGTTCCATCCATAGACTGCAAAATATATACATAAACTAATGTGTCCACCCTCAACCCCTTTTAACATCCTGTTCACATAACCTTAGTTGTTATTTCAAGCTTTTCCAGTTTATATATCAATCTATTTTTCGAGTAATTGTATTATTTCGGTGTTTAGAATTCTCCCGTGTAACGCAGGTTTATCTTTCCAAACCAAACACTTGTACCTACATCTATACAAACATAGTTCAGAATGACATTAGGTGTTGAACTTGTGGTATGAATTGACACTGTCTTACTGTATATATTTCTGTAATTATTTCTGTAATTATTTCTGTAATTATTTTAACGCTGTTAAGTGGTTGACTTGAAATACGCAGTAATTGTTCCTATCATACCCAAGCATTTATTCCTCTATTATAAAGATCATGACAATGTCGATTTTATGCTGAGTTTATTTCAATATCAATTATAAGTACTTTAGTAATATATATTGACTGAATTCAATATAGCTAAGAGTCCTTCACTATATGGCATCCCTAAAAGTCTGAATCTGACATTCTTAAATACCTGTATTTTTTATATAGGTATTAAGTCTAAAATTTATTAAATAGCTCTGATTAATGGTGCCCCTCTTGCATCACTCTTTAGTTAATCAATAGTATTTTTTCAACACGAAACGAAAAGTTGTTAATCTACTTCATTGTAATAGACTTAAATCAATGTTGAGCTAGACAAATAGAACGCCTGAGTAAAATAGTAATAAACGATTGCTCATATCTGTTAATCATACATATATTTGACAAAACCCGATCAATTCCAGTTAATATTCATCAATATGAAATATTACTAAATTTAGGAAAAGCAGTAAGCAACGCAATAGTATTTATATTTATGTTCGATGGCTTCAAACTCAATATACTATCGATTATTAATATCAATATTCGATAGTATATTATCGACTATATTTAGTTCGGAAAACAAATGAACGATAGTTCATGAGGATGTAATTTACTATCTATTTCTGTTAAATCAGGATTTTGAAGTGAATAGCAATATGGTTATGAAATATTCCTTTAAGAGCTGAAGCTTAAAACCAGAACACTTCAATATTATTAACTTCCGACTTGTACGAAGTAAGAGGTTTAAGTATATAGATATTTATATTTTTGTAAGAATTTTTTACACTATGTCGCATAGTTAGATTAGCCCTAAAAATTCATATTGATAGGGCTGTTTTAACTAATTAGCCAGTATTATTGCAATTAAAAAAACATTAACAAGTCAACTCTAAATACCACTAATCGCCGCAATAGCAACAGCAGTGTTATACATAATAGTCGTTGCTGATGTCCATAAAGTTAAGTTATTCATGTATTCTGCATCAAGAGGCACAACAATTGAATCTCCAGGCTTTAAATTTGAAGTGTTATCTGTTGAGTACCAATTACTCTCTTCTAACATTCTTATACTACCATTCGATGAAATAATATAAATACGCTCTTGATCAGCACGTTTTTTAACACCGCCACTTTGCTTAATATAGTCTTCAACACTTTGAGATGAATCAAACATATGTGAACTATTTACTTGCACTTGCCCCATGACATTAATTGAGTTTTTACGAGTTGGTATATAAAGAACATCACCGCCTTCAATAGATACATCATAATCATTTTTAGCAATAATTTGTGGTAAATTGATAACGAGACGTCCTACTGGTTCTACTTTTGTTAGATCAGCCAGCAACGATTGTACTTCTGCATATGAAGTAACTGTACTGTTACTAGAAAGAGACTTCGTTGCCATTTCAATACGTAAGTCTGAACTTACCTTGATTAAATTTTGAAGTTCAAGTGCTTTAAGTTTTTCTCGAGAAAAAACAGAGCCATTCGGATCAGCAAAAGTGGTAAGTCCACCGGCTTTCTCTATGATATTTGATAACTTGTCACCACGGCGAACCGTATATTTACCCGGGAACATGACTTCTCCACGTAATTCAATGACATGGTTTTCACTCCACGATGGAATACGATGAACATTTAAACGGTCTTTACTTTGTACCAGCAAGTTATCATCAACAATACCTTTTAGTGCATTACCAAGCTTGATGTTTTTTGATACTTTAGTTGAGCTAATACCTCTGAGCTCTGTACGAGTTAATTCCGCTCTAGACAAGTATGCAGACTCTTTTACACCACCTGCAGCAGCGATAAGCTCTTTGATTCGAGAGTTTTTGCCCATAGGGTATATTCCAGGGAACTTAACCTCACCATCTACCTCAATCAATTGTATAGGTTCTCCAGCTCCCGCTTGACGACGTAATTTATTGATAATAGGAACGAGTAATCTTTTTCTCGAAAATAAAGCGACATCACGAATATTTAGCTGCTCTTTAACGTCTCCGCCACTAATTTGTGATAACGACTGTTCAATTAACGCATCAGAATCATCTTTAGCAGAAATGGTTTGATCGAACTTCAACCAAAATTCACGAGTTTTATTACTTTCTATCGCCAACCTTCTTTCCTTCGCCAATAATTCTTTTTTGGTATAAGCTAATTCATCTAACAATAAACGTTCGTCAGATGATTTAGTTGCGCTGGAAAAGACAATAACCTTGTCATTTTTTTCTAATATATAGTTATCTTTTGAATTTTCAGTAGAGAATATATTAGCTAAATTAACTTGTAGTACTTCAATATTTTTTGCGGCGTCCTTTTCTCTCACTATAATCGCGTAGTTTAAATCGGCATAGGCAAGTAAATGAGAGTCGGCGCGAGGCAATAAGTCTAACAAGGCCATTTTTGATCGCCATTGATACTTACCAGGTCGAGTTACGGCACCAATTAACGTGATCGACTCTTCATAAAGATCAGAGCTTTTCAAGATTCTAATATAATCACCAGCTTGTACTTTTTCACTGCGTTGTTTCTTATCAGACAAATCGATATTTAAAATACTGCGTAAATTACTCTGATTATAGCGTTCAACTATGGTCGACTTTGGATAAGCTGAAGGTAATAATCCGCCAGCCATAGCAATAACAGAAGCAAAATCATCATCCTTATTCAATTCGTAAATAGCAGGCCGTCTCACTTCTCCTATTATAGAAACTGACTTACTTTGCGGAGGAATAAAAACCACATCGCCAGATTGTAATAAAATATCACTAGATGAATCACCTTTAATTATAAAATCATATAAATCAACTTGTTGGATGACTTTACCTCGACGCTTAACTTGAATATTTCTTAACGAGCCTATATTACTAACACCGCCAGCAGCAAAAATTGCATGAGTTACAGAAGATAAAGAGCTCAGGGTATACGGGCCTGGTTTATAAGCGTCTCCAAAAACAAAAATACGCATAGAACGCAGTTCATCCAAGCTAACGACAACATCAACGCCTATGATTTTTTGTTGTACTTTATTAGTAACAAATGCTTTTAATTCGGAAAAAGTGAGGCCTGCAACTTTAATAGGACCTAAGGTTGGGAAAACCAATTCACCTTCACGACTAACCGTTAAATTTATTTCTCGATTTTCCTTGCCAAAAATTTGTACTGAGACAGAATCGCCAGTACCTAAAATGTAACCTTCTGGAATAGCGATATCCATAGCCGGAGAAAAGGTTGCAGGTGCATTAGCGAAAACATTTAAACCGAAGCGAGGTAACTTTTTAAATAGATCTTCGGCATCTTTAAGGTCATCAGTTTCTTTTTGATTAGGATTATCATTCTCATCTCCACCTACAACTCTTGATGATATGGGTGTATTTACTGGCGACTTATTTTTACTTCCCACTGACATTTGAGCTTCTATAGCACTTAAGTCAATTCCCATGCTCTTAGCTAAAGATTCTTGCTGGGATTTAGGTAATTTTTTAAATTGCTCAATTTGCTGAGCGGAAACTTGCTGAGCTTGACCATTAAAAGAAAGCGTTAAAATTAAAAAGGTTGCTAATACATAGCGAATCATGTTCATCATTGGCGTAAAAATTTTCCTATAAATACGAGGTGTAGAGTAGCTAAATACTTAAATCAATTAACAACTAATGAATATACCCATATAAAACAAAAGCGAGAGTTAATTACAAAAAATTAACCTGCGGAGTTTATCAGCAACCAACTTTTGAATAAAGTAACTTTTTCCATTTTTTAATCGCATATTTATCCAAAACTACAAATATTCTGCGGCATTCTTTAATTATACAATTAGGTAATGGTAACTAAAACATTACATCAACTACATCAAGTCTATGCCTGAAACTATTGCCTTTCACCTCTAGCAAAGGTATAACACACGCTGACTTACGCAATTTATAACAAATACCCATACACTTTCGCTGATTTTTTATTCAATTTATAGTCTAGATTTCAGTGTTATAAAATAAATTAAAATAAAGTTATGGCTACTTTTAAAGGATATTTTTATGACTAAACCAACATCCAGTTCTTTTTTCGGTCATCCTGGAGGACTACAGACACTCTTTATTACAGAAATGTGGGAGCGTATGAGTTATTACGGTATGCGTATGCTACTTGTATTATTTATGACAGCGACACTGCAAGAAGGCGGTTTAGGTTTAACTGTTGCTTCTGCAGCTGCTATATACGGTTTGTATACAGGTAGTGTTTACTTTATGGGATTACCTGGAGGCTGGATTGCTGACAGATTAATTGGCGGCCAAAAAGCAGTTTGGTACGGTGCCATTATTATCATGATCGGCCATATAATTCTAGCTATCCCTAATGACACGACCTTTTTTATCGGGCTGATTGTTGTTATTTTAGGTACGGGATTATTAAAACCGAATATTGGCGCTATGGTTGGTCAATTATACTCAGACAAAGATGTTCGTCGTGACAGTGGTTATGCCATTTATTATATGGGCATTAATTTAGGTTCAGTCATCGGTTATCTTATTTGTGGCTACTTAATGGAAAATGTTGGCTGGCATTGGGCGTTTGGTGCGGCTGCAGTAGGTATGGCTTTAGGTTTAATTCAATACAAAATGACTGCTCCTAAACTTGAAGGTGTTGGTGCAAAGCCGGTATCTCCGATGTCAACTAAAGCACAAAAAACAAGCTGGACTATTATCGGCGTAGTATTAGCTACTATAGCAATTGTAACTTTCGCTGTTTTTCAAGGAATACTAACGATTGAGCCTGTCACAGTTGCTCAGTATGTTGCGATAGTATTCTCTTTAATTTTCGTTGTTTATTATGCTGTGATCTATTTCGGAGGTTCTAATACTCCAAACGAAAAGAAAAGGCTTTTGGCATTATTGCTTATTTGTATTGCATCTGCTTGTTTTTGGTCAGGATTTGAACAAGCAGGTTCTTCATTGAATTTATTCGCTCGTGATTATACCGACCGTTTAATTGGTTCATTTGAAATACCTACAGGCTGGTTCCAAATGACAAACTCCTTTTTCATCGTTTTATTATCACCGTTTTTTGCTGCTATATGGATTAACTTAGGTAAAAGACTTGTTAGCCCTTCTTACGGTATCAAGTGTGCATTTGGTTTAATAGTCATGGCGAGTGGCTTTATTGTTATGTTTTTTGCCGCGCAATACGCTGCATCAGGAATGAAAGTTGCTCCTTACTGGCTTGTAGCAACTTACTTTCTACATACCGTAGGTGAGCTTTGTTTAAGCCCAGTAGCACTAAGTGCAGTAAGTAAGTTGTCTCCTAAACGTTTTGCCGGTCAAATGATGGGTGTATTTGTTTTAACTTATTCAATAGGTAATATTATTTCTGGTTTATTAGCCGGTAATTATGATCCAAATAATGTAGCTCAAATACCTTCGCTTTATATCCAAGTTAGTTTATTTAGTATCGGTATAGGCATCATCATTTTATTGATTGGTTTCAAATCTAGATTTTGGGAAAGCTTACCTTCAGATGATACTGAAGAAACAGTCCCTACAGCTAAAGTGAATACCTCAACTGCTAATGGCATTGCTTAATTAACAATTAAATAAGCATTTCAATTGACGTTAAAAAGCCAACATAAATTGTTGGCTTTTTTATGACTTATTTTCGCTTAGCTTTTATGATAGATCGTTAGTATTATTCTTAGGTTAAATAAAAATTATGAAAAATAGAGATATTATTCGTCAAGAAGTACGAACTAAGCGTCAACAATTAAATTCACAAAAGCAGCAAGAACAAGCCGAGTTATTATGTAAAACACTGATTGCGCAAATCAACTTAGAACATGTTAAGCATATCGCTATTTACCTAGCAAATGATGGAGAGTTAAATACAAAACCTTTTATTTACTGGTGTTGGCAAAATAAAATTTCCGTTTATTTACCTGTCATTCACCCCTTTAGCCAGGGCAATTTACTTTTTTTAAAATACACTAAAGCGTCTGTTATGATCAAAAATAAATACGGCATTTTAGAGCCTAAACTTGACGTGATAAATATAGTTTCCGTGAATAATATTGATATCATTTTTACGCCACTCGTTGCCTTCGATCAAACAGGAAATCGCCTTGGTATGGGCGGTGGTTTTTATGACCGAACCCTTGCCACTTGGTTTCGTGAATATCAGCAAAATAAACAAACTAAACCAATGCCTATCGGCTTAGCTCACGATTGCCAAAAAGTTAAAGCTATTCCTATAGAAAATTGGGACATCCCTCTTCCCAAAATTATCACGCCTAGTACTATCTATCACTTCGATCTTTAATATTGACCTGATATAATCGTCCATAATTACTCCCTCGGTAAATTAGGATCACCATGACCCAAGATGAAATGAAAAAAGCAGCCGCAATAAAAGCAATAGAATTTATTAAAAATGACACCATTGTTGGCGTAGGCACAGG
>Ga0209291_1001381_pt1 | contig 21658 bp, 9 predicted proteins | sample GOMGulsemesocosm_FD_184633 | JGI IMG/M metagenome (GOLD analysis project Ga0209291, IMG submission 184633) | Methane-oxidizing microbial communities from mesocosms in the Gulf of Mexico - GOM9B Gulf of Mexico (SPAdes) (version 2) | ecosystem: Environmental > Aquatic > Marine > Cold seeps | place...
ATGGCAGAATATGAAGCAGCAGTAGAAGGAATTGTGTTAACGAAGTTTAAGCCATCTCAAAAAGAATTGGTGATGTAGTTAATTAGATTAGTTAATTTATAACTTAAATCCCGAGCCTTAGGCTCGGGATTTTTTTGTTCAAAAAATTATCAAACTGAGCTTGTCGAAGTCTTATGAAAATTAGTGTTTGTGGATTTCCATAAGTTCAATATAGTAGTAAATCAAACTTTATATATGGTTTTCTTCAATGTTTTATTTTTTGTAACTTGGGTAACACTAAAAAAAACTATAAACCAATTTAAATAGTAAATCTATGGCTTTTGATATTGATATGATAAAAGGAGTTTACAGTAAATTCGAAGCGCGTGTAACAGCAGCTAGAGAATTAACAGGTAAACCTTTAACACTTTCGGAGAAAATTTTATACACGCACCTTTGGGATGGAAAAGCAACTACAGCTTTTATTAGAGGTAAAGATTATGTTGATTTTGCTCCGGATAGAATAGCATGTCAAGATGCAACTGCACAAATGGCTTTATTGCAATTTATGCAAGCTGGAAAAAAACAAGTTGCCGTACCAACTACGGTTCACTGTGATCATTTAATTCAAGCAAGAATTGGTGCATCTGAAGATTTACAATATGCGTTAAATAACTCCAATGAAGTATTTAACTTCTTAGAATCTGTATCTAACAAATACGGAATTGGTTTCTGGAAACCAGGAGCAGGAATTATTCACCAAGTAGTACTGGAAAATTATGCGTTCCCTGGAGGAATGATGATTGGTACTGATTCACATACTGTGAATGCAGGAGGATTAGGAATGGTTGCTATTGGTGTTGGTGGGGCTGATGCCGTAGATGTAATGGCAGGAATGGCTTGGGAACTTAAATTCCCTAAATTAATTGGAGTAAAGTTAACGGGTAAATTATCTGGTTGGACAGCACCAAAAGATGTTATCTTAAAGGTTGCTGGTATTGTTTCTGCAAAAGGAGGAACAGGGGCTATCGTTGAATATTTTGGAGAAGGAGCTACAAGTATGTCTTGTACAGGTAAAGGAACTATTTGTAACATGGGCGCTGAAATTGGAGCTACAACTTCTACTTTTGGTTATGATGCCTCTATGGAACGTTATTTACGTGCTACGGACAGGAGTGATGTTGCTGATGCTGCCAATGAAGTTAAAGAACATTTGACTGGTGACGCTGAAGTATATGAAAATCCTGAACAATATTTTGACCAAGTTATTGAAATTCACCTATCAGAATTAAGACCGTTGTTAAACGGACCTTTTACTCCAGATTTATCTACAAAAGCAGGTAGTGATATGACTATAAAAGCAACAGATAATGACTGGCCATTAAAAGTAGAATGGGGGTTAATTGGTTCTTGTACCAACTCTTCTTATGAAGATTTATCTCGTGCAGCTTCTATTGCTCAACAAGCTATTGTTAAAGGAATTTCTATGAAATCTGAATTAGGAATTAACCCTGGATCTGAAAAAGTACGTTATACGGCTGATAGAGATGGTATTTTAGAAGTATTTGAAAAGTTAGATGCTAAGATTTTTACCAACGCTTGCGGACCATGTATTGGCCAATGGGCACGTTATAAAGATCCCAAAAACGCACCTAAAAATTCTATTATCCACTCGTTTAACAGAAACTTTGCAAAACGTGCTGATGGAAACCCAAATACGCATGCCTTTGTCGCCTCTCCAGAAATGGTAGCAGCAATTGCATTGTCTGGAAGATTAGATTTTAACCCGATGACGGATGCCTTAATTAACAAGGATGGTGAAGAGGTAATGTTAGACGAACCAACAGGATGGGAGTTACCCCCAAAAGGTTTTGAAGTAAAAGATGATGGATATTTAGAACCAATGGAAGATGGTAGTGGAGTAAATGTAGTTGTAGCAGAAGGTTCTGAAAGGTTACAATTATTAACGCCGTTTACACCATTAGGAAGCGAAATTAACGGTGCTAAGTTATTGATAAAAGCACATGGTAAGTGTACTACTGATCATATTTCTATGGCAGGACCATGGTTACGTTACAGAGGACATTTAGATAATATTTCAAATAACTGCTTAATTGGAGCAGTAAATGCTTTTGGTAAAAAGACAAACTTTATTAAAAATCAATTAGACGGTGAGTTTGGCGGTGTGCCAGACGTTGCTCGTAAATATAAAGCAGCAGGAATAAACACAATAGTAGTTGGTGATCATAATTACGGTGAAGGCTCTTCAAGAGAACACGCTGCAATGGAGCCACGTCATTTAGGCGTTGCCGCGGTATTAGTAAAATCATTTGCTCGTATTCATGAAACAAATTTGAAAAAACAAGGAATGTTAGGATTGACTTTTGCAAACGAAGCTGATTACGATTTAATTCAGGAAGATGATACGTTCAATTTTACGGATTTAAATGCATTTACTCCTGGTAAACCTTTAACTATAGAGGTAGTTCATGCTGATGGTAGTAAAGATACTATTGTAGCTAATCATACATATAATCAAGGTCAAATTGAGTGGTATAATGAAGGTTCTGCGTTAAACTTAATTAAAAAGGAAAACGCTTAATATGTCATCCCGAACTTGTTCTGGGATTTTGTTATGGAATTCTGTTGTCACACTGAACTTATTTAAGTATGTGCTAATAAATTAATTTTTAAAAACAGCTAGATGTAATTTCTAGCTGTCTTTTATGCTTTAATATGTAAGAAATGATAGTTTAAAACGACACAAGTTTAACTACTTATTTTAAAAGCTAAGCTTTATGAATTCACTATGGTTTTTTGATGACGTAAACCTCTTTAATTTGCTTTGTCCGCATAAGTTTAAGGAGTATAAGTCATGTCATACCTTTGATCAATATAAAAAAAAAGATTACATCTACTTTGAAGAAGATGTAGCAAATAAAATTTACTTAATTGAAAAAGGAAAAGTGAAAATTGGCTATTATGCTGAAGATGGAAAAGAAGTGGTGAAAACCATTTTGTCTAAAGGAGAATTATTTGGAGAAAAGGCAATTTTAGGAGAAGTTACTAGAAATGAATTTGCACAGTCGATTGATAATAAAACGACAATTTGTCCAGTAGGAGTTGATACCATGCATGATCTAATGAGGGGTAACAAAACATTTAGTTTAAAAATTTATAAGTTTTTAGGTTTTCGTTTTAAAAAATTGGAACGAAGATTACAAATTCTATTGTTTAAAGACGCTAGAACACGCTTATTGGAGTTTTTACAAGAATTGTGTGAAGAATACGGGTATGATTGTGAAAAGACAGGAAACCACATTATAATACACCCCTATACTCAAAAGGATATTGCTTCACTAATTGGTACTTCACGCCCTACATTAAATACCATATTAAATGAATTAAGAGAGGAAAAAAGAGTTGATTTTGATAGAAAAACAATTACTATTTTTAAAAACGTTGGTTAGTGTTAGCTAGCTAACATTTTAAGTTTAATGTTGTATTTATCTTTGTAATAGTATAACTAAATACAATTATAAAGATGAAAAATATAAAACTTTTTGGTGTTTTAGCTATTGGATTATTAATCGTCTCTTGTGCAAATGATGATGATGCTTTTATAGTGCCAACAACACCAGTGAATTCTTCATTAAGTGTAAATTTAACTGGATTAGAAAATTTAGGAATTGATTATAAGTATGAAGGTTGGGTAATCGTTAATGGAGCTCCTGTTTCTACAGGTGTATTTACAGTAGATGATTCTGGTATACCTTCTCAAACTGCTTTTAGTGTAAATGCTACTCAATTAGCTGTAGCAACTAAATTTGTGTTAACTATTGAACCAACTATTGATCCAGATCCTGCCCCATCTGCTACAAAAATTTTAGCTGGTGACTTCTCGGGAATAAATGCAAGTGTTACTTCAAATGTAATTGCTGATTTCTCTTCAGTATCTGGAACATATATTTTAGCTACTCCTACAGATGGAGCAAACAATACTGATGAATTTAGTGGTGTTTGGTTTTTGGACAACTCTTCCGGTTCTGCAGTAACGGGTCTAAGTTTACCAACATTAGCTCAAGGTTGGAAATATGAAGGCTGGGCAGTAATAAACGGAATACCAGTTTCTACTGGAACGTTTACGGATGCATCAATGGCCGATGAAAACGCAGCAACATCTCCCTATAAAGGGGCTTCCAGTAATGGACCAGGATATCCTGGAGAAGATTATTTACAAAATGCACCATCTGGATTAACTTTTCCAACAGATTTAAAAGGAATGACGATTGTTGTTTCTGTTGAACCATTTCCTGATAATAGCGCAAGTCCTTTTACATTAAAACCTTTAGCCCATATGGTGTCTTTGTCTGCAACTGATCATACAGCAATAACTATGGGGAACGGACCAGTAATGGAATTGACTGGTACAGTGACAAGATAAAATAATTTAACCCCGAATTTATCCTTTTATAAAGTGTGTTCATTTATGATGAATGCACTTTTTTGTTAGATATAAAATAATCCCAAATTATACTTTTGGTTTGGTAATAATTAGTTTTTTGAGTTGTTGAATTTCTCTTTTTTAGCATTTTAGACAGGTTTCCATAAAAGCTAAAATGTGCTTTAATAATGGCTAAAGTGTGTAAGGGTTTTAAATCAATGAGGTATTTTACCCCAGCTAATCCGTCTAGACATAAACGAATAAATATTAAACCAAAACCTTTTCCTTTCGGAGCATTCTTTACCAAGTTGAATAGTGAGTTTCTAAAGTTTAAAAAGGTTTTTTTAGAATTTTGAGTACTTAGAGTTGCTCCACCTACATGATATACTGTAGAATTACCTACATATTTTATTTGATACCCTGCATTTTGAATACGCCAACATAAATCAATCTCTTCTTGATGGGCAAAGTAGTCCTCATCGAAGCCATTTAATTTATGAAACACATTATTGTTTATAAATAAACATGCTCCAGAAGCCCAGAAAATATCGATAGTGTCATTATATTGATTGTTATCCTCTTCAATTGTAGTAAAACGTCTTCCTCTACAATAAGGATATCCATATTTGTCAATAAATCCACCACCTGCACCTGCATATTCAAATTTCGATTTGTCTTTGAAATTTAATATTTTTGGTTGAATTGCAGCAATATTAGTGTTACTTTCAAATTGCTTTATAATTGGTTGTAACCAGTTTTGGGTAACTTCAATGTCGGAATTTAATAAGCAATACACATCTGCATCAATATATTGTAAAGCATCGTTATACCCTTTAGCATAACCTCCGTTTTGGTTATTTTGGATAATAGTGATCTCTGGATAATTTTGTTCTACAAAAGGAACAGAATCATCTGTAGAAGCATTGTCGGCAATATAAATGGTTGCTTCTTTAGAATGTGAAACTACTGATGGTAAAAACTGTTCTAACAATTTTTTACCATTCCAATTTAAAATGACAACAGCGATTTTCATAATACGAATATACTAATTTGGATAGTCAAGAGTTTATTAGAAGAAACTTATTTTGAGAGATTATCCTTCTTCTTTTTTAGGCACCGGATCATAGCCCGAACCACCCCAAGGATGACATTTTCCAATACGCTTTATAGCAAGCCAAGTTCCTTTAAATAAACCGTGTACTTGTAAAGCTTCTAATGAGTAGCTTGAGCAAGTAGGAGAGAAGCGACATGCAGCTGGTGTGTACGGAGAAATAGCAGCTTGGTAAAACCGAATTAATAGAATAAAAGGATATGTAGCTATTTTTTTTAGCATAAAAAGAAAAGTCAGCTATTAAGCTGGCTCTTTAAAATTAATTTAAAGAAAAGGTAGTGCCTTCTCTTCCATCTTTTAATTGTACGTCTAATGCTAGTAATTCATCTCTAATTTGATCTGACAAAGCATATTCTTTGTTTGCCTTTGCTTCTGCTCTAAGTTTAATTAATAATTCAATAGTTCCTGATAAGGTGTCTGAATTATTATCAGCAGCAGCTTCGTTCATTAAGCCTAAAATATCAAATGCAAATGCGTTTAAAGCAGTTTTTAATAATGCTAAATCATCTTTTGTTATTGTTGCCTTATTATCTTTTATTTGATTGATGTATTTTACTGCATCAAATAAATTTGCAATTAAAATTGGTGTATTGAAATCATCATTCATAGCATCATAACATTTCTGTTTCCATGCTTCAACGTTAAAAGTAGAGGTGTCTCCAGTTTTAATATTGTTTAATAAATCAATAGCGTCCATTAATCTTTTATGCCCTTTTTCAGAAGCCAACAGTGCATCATTAGATAAATCTAAAATACTTGAATAATGTGCTTGCATATTAAAAAAACGAGTAACACTTGGTGAAAATGCTTTTGATAATATGTTGTTGTCACCTGAATAAATCTCTTGAGGTAAAAGATGATTACCAGTAGATTTTGACATTTTTTTACCATTCAAGTTTAACATGTTCGTGTGCATCCAGTAATTTACTGGGGTTTTATGATTACATGCCTCAGCTTGAGCAATTTCACATTCATGATGAGGGAATTTTAAGTCCATTCCACCTCCGTGAATATCAAACTGTTCTCCAAGATATTTAGTGCTCATTACGGTACACTCTAAATGCCAGCCAGGAAAACCTTCTGACCATGGAGAATTCCAACGCTGAATATGTTCTGGTTCAGCACGTTTCCAAAGTGCAAAATCTTGTGGGTTTTTCTTGTCAGATTGCCCATCTAATGCTCTAGTGTTTTCTATAGCATCTTCAATAACTCTTTTGGAAAGAATTCCGTAGTTATTAGTTTCATTATATTTTAATACATCAAAATAAACTGATCCATTTGAAATATAAGCCAATCCGTTATCAATAATTTTTTGAATAGCTTCAATTTGTTCTACAATATGGCCAGTTGCCGTAGGCTCAATACTCGGTGCTAAAAAATTATAGCGTCTTAAAATTTCATGAAAATCAACCGTATACTTTTGAACGATTTCCATTGGTTCTAATTTTTCTAATCTAGCTTTAGTAGATATTTTATCTTCTGAATCATCATCTGTTAAATGACCAGCATCAGTAATATTTCTTACATAACGTACTTTATATCCTAGGTGTAGGAAATAACGGTAAATCATGTCAAAACTCATAAAAGTCCTTACGTTACCTAAGTGCACATTACTGTAAACAGTAGGTCCACACACATACATACCAACAAAACCATCAGTGATGGGTTTAAACAATTCTTTTTTACCCGTTAAGGTATTTTGGATTCTTATTTGTTGATTTTGGTATGTATTCATTGTATTTCGTTTAGTAAAGATTAAAAACCAGAGATTAAGGTCAGTATTGACTTAGAATTGTGTGTCTAATTTTATATAATCCAAAAATTCTCTTCTTACGTTATCTTCTTTAAAAGCACCTCCAAACTCTGAAGTTACGGTGCTGCTTTCAATATCTCTAATACCTCTAGAGTTTACGCATAAATGTTTTGCGTCTATAACACAGGCAACATCATCGGTACCTAATGCTTTTTGTAGTTCACGAACAACTTGTATAGTTAAACGCTCTTGAACTTGAGGTCGCTTTGCAAAATAATCAACAATTCTATTCATTTTAGAAAGTCCAATTACTTTTCCTTTGGAAATATAAGCTACATGTGCTCTACCAACTATAGGTAATAAGTGGTGTTCACAAGTAGAGTAAAGTGTTATATTTTTCTCTACTAACATTTCACCATACTTATACTTGTTGTCAAAAGTAGAAGCTTCTGGTTTGTTCTCAGGATGTAATCCTCCAAAAAGTTCAGTAACAAACATCTTAGCAACTCTATTGGGAGTTCCTTTTAAACTGTCGTCTGTAAGGTCTAATCCTAAAGTTTGCATAATACTAGCAACATCTTTTTTTATAGCTTCAATTTTTGAGTCGTTGTCTAACTCAAAAGCGTCTTTTCGTAAAGGTGTATCAAATGAAGTTCCTATATGATTATCTCCAATTTCGTCTATTTCTTTCACAATAAATATAATTCGTTGTTTTCAGTATATAATTTCAATCTCAAGTTTTGAGTGTGAATTAAGTCGACAAAGATACTAAAACTTACACTTTTAAGTAGTCGTGCTATTATAAAATAATGTTTCTTCATTAATTTATAATACTGAAGTATGTTTTAAGTAGGTAAACATAATTATTTTGTGTTTTTAAAAGCAATATAACCTTACTAGAATAAACCTTTTGGGGTCTTTTTTATGAAATTACAAGAGTTTAGAAATGATTTTATTTGATACGATTGGTTTTAATATAATAGCTACATATTAAATGATGAATAACGAGTAATTTAACTGTTTGACGAATAAAGTATTTAGAATTAAAAACTTTGCTTACTTTTAAATCTCTATCATAGATATTTAACCTGTTTTTTTAATAAAAAAACTACTATGGTAAGTGAAATATTCGATGAAGGACTCTGTTTTGAAAACTTAGTTTCGTTTATGTCATCAAAAAGCAACACTCACTTTCTTCCCAAGAAAATGAATTAAAATAGAATAAAGTGTGCCCACACAAATCTATTAAACAAAAAATTACCTTGTTATATTAATGCTGATCCCCTTCAGACACTTACGTACCCGAAAATAAATAAATTAATATGCTAAGCTATGCTTTAGCAATAATATCCGATCCGCCCCAAATTGATCGAAATAGATATTAATACGTAAATACATTAAGCTATGTTAGAAAAGTATTTTGGGAATAAAAGTCTTCAAGTTTTTAGTTTTGTTTTTTCGCTTTTTTTAGGTGTTGTTACTCATGCACACGAAAAATTAGATAGCCATAAAGATTTTTCTGAAAACCTTATAAAAACAAAAACGATTAATAATAAAGGGAATATTGATAGCGGAAATAATACTATAGATACTAATTATGCATGTACGCTAACATTAACATCTGCAATTAATACGGATAACCAGCCAGTATGTGAGAATACCGCAATAACAGATATAGTATATACTGGTGGAGGAGGAATTACTGGAGCAACAGTTTCAGGGTTACCTGCTGGAGTTACAGGAACGTATGTTGGAGGAGTATTTACAATTAGTGGTACACCAACAGCTACAGGTGTATTTAATTATACAATAACATCAGTTGGATGTGTTCCGTCTAATATAAATATTAATGGTAGAATTACAGTTGTTAGGGCACCTAATTCAGGAGCGGATGTTACAATTTACGTATGTGACAATACGTCATCAGCTATACATTTAAAAGATGAGCTAGTAGGTGAAGATTCAGGTGGTACATGGGCACAGCTTTCAGGATTGGGGGGGACTTTTAACCCAATGTCAGCAATTTTCACACCTTCTGTAGGAGGGACAACAGCGACGTTTTCTTATACAGTAACTGGAACTCCACCATGTCCAGATGCGGTTAGTATAGTTACCGTTGAGGTTTACCCAGAGCCAGATGCTGGAACCGATGGGGTAACATTAATTTGTGATAGCCACCCATTTGTAATTGACTTATTCAGTTTAATAACTGGAGAACAATTAGGAGGAACATGGACACAGACATCAGGTTTAGGAGGTACTTTTAATGCAGGATCTGGAACATATTTATCGGCACTAGGAGCAACTACTAGTACATTTCTTTATACAGTAACTGGAGTTCCTCCATGTATAGACGACACTAGTATAGCAACGATAACAATTAACCCACAACAAATAGCAGGGTTCGATGGAGGAACTACAATTTGTGATACGAGCACAACAGTAATCGATTTATTTAGTTTAATTACTAATGAACAATCTGGTGGAACATGGACACAAACAACAGGTTCAGGAGGTACTTTTAATGCTGCAGCGGGTACATTTACTTCAGCAATTGGAGCAACAACAAGTACGTTTACTTATTTTTTAAATGGTACAGCACCTTGTGTAGATGATGAAAGTATAGCAACCATTAGTATTAATCAGCAACCAGATGCTGGAATTGAAGGGAATACACTTGTTTGTGATAGTAGTACAGCAGTAATCGATTTATTCAGTTTGATTTCTGGTGAAGATGCAGGAGGGACATGGACACAAACAACTGGTTCTGGAGGAACTTTTAACGCCATTGCAGCAACGTATATTCCTGCTACAGGAGCAACAACAAGTACATTTACTTACACTTTAACAGGAACAGTACCTTGTATAAATGACAGTAGTATAGCTACTGTTAATATCAATCCACAACATGTTGCAGGATTTGATGGAGGAACACTTATTTGTGATAGCAATACTGCAGTGATTGACTTATTCAGTTTAATTACTAATGAGCAAACAGGAGGAACATGGACACAAACAACTGGTTCTGGTGGTACGTTTAATTCAGCGGCAGGTACTTTTACACCAGCAACTGGAGCAACAACAAGTACGTTTACTTATTTTTTAAATGGTACAGCACCTTGTGTAGATGATGTAAGTATAGCTACCATAACAATCAACCCACAACCAGTAGCTGGAACTGATGGAGGAACACTTATTTGCGACAATGATACTGCAGTAATCGATTTATATAGTTTAATTTCTGGAGAAGATGCTGGCGGAACATGGACACAAACTTCTGGTTCTGGAGGAACATTTAATGCAGGAGCAGGAACTTATACTCCAGCAACTGGAGCAACAACAAGCTCATTTACTTATTCTTTACTTGGAATAGCACCATGCGTAAATGTTAGCAGTATAGCAACAATTAGTATCAACCCACAACCTGTGGCTGGAACTGATGGTAGCACAACTATTTGTGATAGTGACTCAGCTGTAATTGATTTATTTAATTTAATCACAGGAGAGCAACCGGGCGGTACATGGACACAGACTTCTGGTTCAGGTGGTACTTTTAATCCAGGGTCAGGAACATACACCCCAGCTGTAGGAGCAACAACTAGTACTTTTACCTATACCTTAGTAGGAAATACACCATGTATTGATGATACTAGTATAGTAACTATAAACATCAATCCACAACATATAGCAGGATTTGATGGGGGAACTACTATTTGTGATAATGATACTTCGGTAATTGACTTATTTGGTTTAATTACCAATGAACAAACTGGAGGGATATGGACACAAACTTCAGGGTCAGGAGGTACATTTAATGCTGCGGCAGGAACCTATACTCCAGCAACAGGAGCTACAAATAGTACTTTTAGTTATTTTTTAAATGGAACAGCACCATGTGTTGACGATGAAAGCATTGCAACAATCAATATTAATCCACAACCAATTGCTGGAACTGATGGTAGTACCACCATTTGTGATAGTAACTCAGCAGTAATTGATTTATATAGTTTAATTACAGGAGAAGATTCAGGAGGAACTTGGACACAAACTTCAGGTTCAGGAGGAACTTTTAATGCAGGAGCAGGAACGTTTACTCCTGCAACAGGAGCAACAACTAGCGCTTTTATATATACTTTAGTAGGTACTGCACCATGTATTGATGATTCTAGTATTGCAACTATAACCATAAACCCACAACCAGTTGCTGGAACTGATGGTAGTACTACCATTTGTGATAGTAATATAGCTGTAATTGACTTATTTAGTTTAATTACTGGTGAACAATCTGGTGGTGTATGGACACAAACTACAGGATCAGGAGGAACTTTTAATGCCGGAGCAGGAACCTATACTCCTGCAACTGGAGCAACAACCAGTATATTTGAATATACCTTATTAGGTACTACACCTTGTATAGATGATTCTAGTATAGCAACAATTAACATTAATTCTCAACCTATTGCAGGAACTGATGGTAGCATACTTATTTGTGATAGTGATACTGCTGTAATTGATTTATACAGTATAATTACTGGAGAGGATTCCGGAGGAACATGGACACAAATCTCTGGTTCTGGAGGAACTTTTAATGCAGGAGCTGGAACTTATATGCCAGCGACAGGAGCAACAACAAGCACTTTTTCGTATACTTTAACAGGAATAGCACCATGTATTTATGATAGTAGTTTAGTAACCATTAATATCAACCCACAACCTGTTGCCGGAACAAATGGAGGAACAGTTATCTGCGATAGTGATACTGCTGTAATTGACTTATTTAGTTTAATTACTGGAGAGCAATCAGGAGGGATTTGGTCACAAACTTCAGGGTCAGGAGGAACATTTAATGCCGGAGTAGGAACCTATACTCCAGCAACAGGAGCAACAACGAGTACTTTTATGTATACTTTAGTAGGGGTAGCACCATGTGTAGATGATAGTAGTGTGGCTACGATTATGATTAATCCACAACATATTGCTGGAATGGATGGAGAAATTACAATATGTGATAGTAATACCAATGTAATTGATTTATTTAGTGTAATTACTAATGAGCAGCGAGGAGGAACATGGACTCAGACTTCAGGGTCAGGAGGAACATTTAATGCCGGAGCAGGAACCTATACTCCAGCAACAGGAGCTACAAATAGTACTTTTAGTTATTTTTTAAATGGAACAGCACCTTGTATTGATGATTTAAGCATAGCAACAATTAATATTAATCCGCAACCAGTTGCTGGAACTGATGGAGATACTACAATATGTGATAGTAGTACTGCTACAATTAGTTTATATAGTTTAATTACAGGAGAAGATTCAGGAGGTACTTGGACACAGACATCTGGATCAGGAGGGATTTTTAATGCAGGAGCAGGAACGTTTACCCCAGCAACCGGAGCAACAACAAGTACTTTTGTGTATGCTTTAGTAGGAGCTTCACCATGTATTGATGATAGTAGTTTAGTAACCATTAATATCAACCCACAACCTGCTGCAGGAACTGATGGTAGTATTACAATATGTGATACTAGTAGCAGCAGCAGTATAAGTACAATTGACTTATTTAGTTTAATTACTGGCGAGCAAACAGGAGGAACTTGGACTCAAACTTCGGGAACTGGTGGTACTTTTAATGCCGGAGCAGGAACTTATACTCCAGCAGTAGGAGCAACAACGAGTACTTTTACTTATACTTTAGTAGGAATAGCACCATGTATTGATGATAGTAGTGTAGCAACCATAAATATTAATCCGCAACCTGTTGCAGGAACCGATGGTAGCATACTTATTTGTGATAGTAGTACAGCTACAATTGATTTATTCAGTTTAATTACAGGAGAGCATACAGGTGGAACATGGACACAGACTTCAGGTGCAGGAGGAGTTTTTAATGCTGGAGCAGGAACATATACTCCAGGAACAGGAGCAACAACGAGTACATTTATATATACTTTATTAGGAGCAGCACCATGTATTGATGATAGTAGCTTTGCAACTATTAATATTAACCCGCAACCAGTTGCAGGAAATGATGCTAGTATAATAATTTGTGATAGTAGTGTAACAGTAATCGATTTATATGGTTTAATTACAGGAGAACAATCAGGAGGTACTTGGACACAGACTTCAGGGGCAGGAGGAAACTTTAATGCTTCAGCGGGTACATACACCCCAGCTACAGGAGCAACAACCAGTACTTTTGTTTATACTTTAGTGGGAACAGCACCTTGTATTAATGATAGTAGTTCGGTTACAATAAATATCAACCCTCAACCGGTGGCTGGAACAGATGGAAACACAACGGTTTGTGATAGTAGTACCACAGCAATTGACTTATTCAGTTTAATAACTGGAGAGCAATCAGGAGGAACATGGACACAAACATCAGGGGTTGGAGGAGTTTTTAATTCTGGAGCAGGAACATTTACTCCATCTACAGGAGCAACAACAAGTACTTTTATCTATACTTTAGTAGGAATTTCTCCATGTATTGATGATAGTAGTTTGGCTACTATTAATATTAACCCGCAGCCAGTTGCAGGAACTGATGGTAGTACTACAATATGTGACAGTAGTACTGCAGTAATTGATTTATTCAGCTTAATAACTGGAGAGCAATCAGGTGGGGTATGGACACAGACATCTGGAGTAGGAGGAACTTTTAATGCAGGAGCGGGAACATATACTCCTACAATAGGAGCTACAACAAGTACTTTTATCTATACTTTAGTTGGTACAGCACCATGTATTGATGATAGCAGTTTAGCGACTATTAATATCAATACACAACCAGTTGCTGGAACAGATGGCCAAATAACTATTTGTGATAGTAGTACAAATACAATCGATTTATTTAGTTTAATAACAGGGGAACATTCTGGGGGAATATGGACACAAACTTCTGGGTCTGGAGGAGTCTTTAATGCATCAGCTGGTACATACACCCCAGCTACAGGAGCAACAACGAGTACTTTTGAGTATATGTTAGTTGGAACAGCACCTTGTATAGATGATTCTAGTATAGCAACAATTAACATTAATTCTCAACCTGTTGCTGGAAATGATGGTGAAATAACTATTTGTGATGATGATGCTACAGTAATTGATTTATATAGCTTAATCACCGGAGAACAAACAGGTGGAACTTGGACTCAAACTTCTGGAGCAGGTGGTGTGTTCGATGCTTCAACAGGAACTTATACTTCGGCAACAGGAGCAACAACGAGTACTTTTGAATATACACTTGTTGGAACAGCACCGTGTATTGATGATTCTAGTATTGCAACGATAATAATCAACCCTGTACCAATAGCAAATTCATTTAATATTCCGCCATTATGTGATGATGATTTAGATGGAATAAATGTTGCGTTTGATTTAACTATTGATAACGCTAATTTATTAAACGGTCAAACAGGAGTAGCTATTAGTTATTACTTAACTTTAGCTGAGGCAACTTCTGATATGAATCCGATAACAAACGAAACTGCTTATCAAAATATTTCAAACCCACAGATAATTTATGTAAGGTTAGAAAATGGAACTACTGGTTGTTTTACAACAACTACATTGGATTTAAATGTGAACGTTGTAACCTTTGTGCCAGCAATAGATTTATATGCTTGTGATGATGATAATGATACATTTGGGTATTTTGATTTAAACCTTGTTACTATTCATATGATAGGTAATAGCACTAATAAAGTGGTTACATATTATGAAACTTTAGTAGAAGCTATAGCTGGAATTCCAGCTTCTGAAATTCCAACGGATGTATTGTATCAAAATATAGATGTAGATGGTGATGGTATAGGAGGTTCTCAAACATTGTATGTTAGGGTTACAGATACTATTACAGGATGTAGTATTACATCAGAAACATTTATGTTGACCGTAATTAGAAGTCCAGAATTACCAAATGGCGCATTGAATTATACTATGTGCGAGGATAGTGGTAGTACTGATGGGTTTGTAGCATTTGATTTAATAAATTATGGAACTACTGTTTTATTATCAGATATTGATTCTAATACTGTTCCTACAGATTATGTAGTTAATTTTTATACTGGATTATTAGCATCTGGTAACCCTAATCCGACAATGATAATAACTAATCCAAGCGGATATCAAAATTTAAGTGCTCCAGATCAAATAATTTATGCAAGTGTAATTCATACAGGTACTGGATGTGAGAGTATTGTACCAATCACATTACATGTAGATTTACTTCCAATTGCAAATTATTGGCCAGTTTTTCAATGTGATGATGATACTGATGATGGTTTTTTAACATTTAATTTACTTGATTATGAATCTAATATAATAGGTGGATCAACAGGAGTGGAGGTTGATTATTATTTAACTTTTACAGATGCAGAAGCAGGCTCTGGAATAAATTTAGTTTCAAATTATGAAGCATTTGTAAATACGATAAATCCACAAGCAATTTTCTCAAGTGTATATAACCCAATAACAAGGTGTAGGGCAGTATCAATTGTAAAATTACATGTAAGTGCAAATCCTACTCCGTTAAGTACAGCTGAAATTACGACTAATTTAGGAATGATGACTGAATGTGACGGCAATGTTGATGGATCAGGAGATATTTCTGAACAAGTAGCAATATTTGATTTAACTCAATGGGAAACAATTATATTAACAGGAGAAGGGCCAATAATGGAAACCGGGGTGTCTGCTTCATATTATACAAATATAAATGATGCAGAATCAGGAATGAATGCAATATCAACACCAATGGCATATAGCAATATTTCTAATCCGCAAACAATTTACATGAGTGTCATAAACGATGGGACTGGATTAACTCCGGTATCACCAGGAACAGGATGTTATACGATTGTTGAATTTGAAATTTATGTGCCAGTACCAGAACTTTCTTTAGCGGCAGATAATGAAGTTATATGTGTGGACACAAACGGTGTGCCATTAACAAATATTTCATTGCCAATAATAACAGCAACAGCAGGTCCAGAAAGCCCAGCAGCTTATGATTATCAATGGTCATTAAATGGGGTAGATATAACCGGAGCAACAAACCAAACTTTAGAAGTTTCAGAAGCAGGAGATTATACAGTAGCTGTTTCTGGACCAACAGATTTTGATTGTATAAATGTATCGGAACCACTAACGATATGGGTATCGGGAGTTCCGGATAATTATAATGTAAGTGTAACTACACAAGCCTTTGCAGATTCACATCAAATAGTAGCATTAGCGACGTCAAGTACACCTGGAATAGTTTTCTGGTATAGTTTGGATGGAGCAGAAGCGACAACAAACGGAACATTTGATAATGTTATTCCGGGTATTCATCATATCACTATTTCTGATGGACACGGATGTTGGACACGTGATGAAACTGTAACCATTATTGATTATCCACATTTCTTCACACCCAACGGTGATGGGATTAATGATACATGGAAAATTATTGGTCAAGAAGGAATTCCAATTTCTCAGATTTACATTTTTGATCGATTCGGTAAGTTATTAAAACAAATTGACCCTGATGGTAAAGGATGGACAGGTATTTATAATGGAAATACGATGCCAGCAACTGATTATTGGTTTAAAATAACCTATCAAGAAGGAGAGGAAAATGTTCAAAAAGAGTTTAAAGCGCATTTCTCATTGAAAAGATAACTATTAATTAATCCCTCATTAAAAGCCTCATATATGAGGCTTTTTTTATGTTGTTAGGATAATGATATTTAATTGACGTTATAAATTATGAAGTAACTCATCAATTGTTTTTGTTTATAAAAAACCGTATATTAGTACTTGTATTCAGCTACTTACGTTTTATTCTTCAAGTATTTATTAATTGTATCGAATTTTTATTCCTAAAAGATTCGGAAATAAATAATTGAGATGATTTATGTTGTATTCCAAAAAGTTAGTTTTCAGTTTATAATTATTGCTTTTGCATTTTTATTTGTTACTTCTTCTTTTTCACAAAAAAAAACCAAAACATCTTTTACAGCTAATGAAATTAACGACTTTGTTATAGAAGTTTTTCAAAGCGAAGCTACTCAATTGGTTTTTAATCCAGCTTCAAAAAGGATGAAACTAATAACTAATTTCATTAACAGACAATACTCTATTGAATACAGCCCTGAGTATACCGGTAAAAATTTTAAGTTAGTTTCAGATTTAGGTATAAATAATAAATACAATAAAAGTTTACGATCAGATCAAACTTATGATCCTCGAACGTTTAATCCCTTAAAATATAAATTTCCATTAAGTTCAAAATCTAAACAAATGTATAGAGTTGGACACACTGATTATATTATTACCATAAATAAGTTGAATTAGTTTAGTAACAACTCAATAATGAAAAAAAAAATACTATCAATAATAATGTTTCTGTTTGCTATTTCAGTAAATGGACAAATAAACATTGCTACGGGAGGAACTGTAGCTACTTGTTCTGAAATATTTGTAGATTCTGGAGGAATTGGAGGTAATTATTCATCCAATGAAAATAGTCAAATAACAATTTGTCCAGACACTGCAGGTAATTATATTGAATTGAATTTTACTACCTTCGACATTGAAGGAGGTGCATTTGATTTTTTAATTCTGTATAATGGTACAAATTCATCAGGAGAACTTTTAGGGACAATTACTGAAAATGCAACTTGTGATGTTACTCAGTATACATCAAGTGCACCAGGTGGTTGTATTACTATAGTTTTTGAATCGGACGGCTCATTCAATCAATCAGGATGGGAAGCTTCGGTATCATGTACTACTACACCAGGTGCAGCACCATCTGCTCCAGCAAACTCGGTTTGTGGAGGTTCAGGTGCTTTTTGTGCAGATTCTGGAGCTTTAGAGTTTCCAAATACTGCTAACTCAGATTGTGTTCCTGATGCTCCTGGGGTAATTGTATCTAATTCCTGTTTAGGTTCGGCTCCAAATCCAGCTTGGTATTTTATAGAAATTGGAGTAGCAGGTAATATTTTAATTGATATTTCGCAAACAACTGGTCTTGGAGGTACAGGATCTGGGTTAGATGTTGATTATGTGGTTTGGGGACCATTTCCTGACGTGGCTTCTTCATGTCTAGATTTTACTACTGGTAACTGTACTAACGATCATAGCTGTACTGGTACAGCAATAGATTGTAGCTATAGTTCAGACCCAACAGAAACAGCAACTATTCCAAATGCTCAAGTTGGTGAATTTTATATGTTTTTAATTACAAATTTTGATGGATCCTCTGGTTTCATCACATTAACACAAACCAATATAGGAGCACCTGGAGCAGGATCAACAGACTGTTGTCCATTTATTCAAGGTACAGATCCAACTAGTTGTGGAGCAACTGATGGTGTTATTGAAATATCATTGCTAGCTCCCAATACATCATATACAATAACTTATAATGACCCTGCAGCTCAATCAGTAACACTTAGCTCGAATGCATTAGGTGTAGTTCAAATTACAGGTTTATCAGGGGGGGATTATACCAATATTGATACCAATACTCCTGGATGCCCTTCTGAGGATATAACATTAAGCAGTACCACTGGAGCTACTTTAACCTCTCTAACTGCTATATCACCAGTTTGTTCAGGAGCGAATGCCGTTTTTAATTTATTAGGAACTCCAAATGCAACTGTGACATACACAATTGATGGAGGTGCAACTACAACAATAACTTTGGATAGTTCAGGAATTGGAGTTGTGACCGTAGCAGGAGTAACTTCCAATTCTGTAATTGTATTAAGTGATATTACTATAAGTGGTTGTAACACTACTTTAACAGATACAGCAACAGTAGTAGTAAATGCAATTCCTACTGTTACTAATTTGATAACTAACACACCAATATGTACAGGTCAGGATGCAGTGTTTACAATAACAGGGACACCAAATTCGGTTGTAACTTATACAATTGATGGAGGAACGTTAACAACTATAACTTTAGATGGAACAGGAAATGGAGTTGTTACAATTAATGGAGTAACATCAAACACAATAATGGTATTATCTGATGTTGTATTGAATGGCTGTAATCTAACAATTTCAAATACTGCAACCGTAGTAATTGACCCTATTTTAGTGGTTACTAGCTTAATTGGAATTAGCCCTGTATGTTCAGGTCAAGACGCGGTTTTTAATGTAGTCGGTACCCCAAATTCAACAATAACATATACTATAAATGGAGGAGCATCTGCAACTTCGGTTTTAGATGGAGTAGGAAATGGAACAATCACTGTTACTGGAATCACAGTAGACACAGCCGTAGTATTGACTAACATGACTTTTAGTGGTTGTAGTATTGTATTAACAGATACTGCAACAGTTGTTGTAACTTCTAATCCTAATGTAACAAGCCTAACCACAGTAAGTCCTGTTTGTTCAGGTCAAGATGCAGTATTTACCATTTCAGGAACACCAAATGGGGTGGTAACTTATACAATAAACGGAGGCGCTTCATCATCTGTTACATTAGATGGTGCAGGAGCAGGAACAATTACAGCAACAGGGATATCTGTTGATACAACAATTGTATTAAATGATATTGTAATTAACAGTTGTACTACTGTATTAATAAATACAGAAACGGTGGTTGTTTCACCAAATCCAGTACTAACTAGTTTAACCAGTAATGGTCCAGTTTGTACAGAGGATGATGCAATATTTACTATTGTAGGATCAGCTAATGGTGTAGTAACATACAGTTTAGACGGAGGAGCAACTACCCAAACAATTGTTTTAGATGGAAGTGGTAATGGTATTATTACGATTGCTGCAGTTACATCAAATCAAACAATTGAATTAAGCGATATACAAATAGGTTCTGGATCTACAACATGTAATATAGCGTTAACGAACACATTAACTATTGTTGCAAATTTAAAGCCTTATGCAGGAACAGACGGAAGTTTTATAACTTGTGATACAGCTACATCCGCAATACATTTAATCGATTTAATAACAGGAGAACAATCAGGAGGAGATTGGTTACAAACCTCTGGTTTTGGAGGAACATTTAATCCTAATTCAGGTATTTATACACCATCTGCAGGAGCTACTACCGCAACATTTACTTACACAGTAGTAGGTATTGCTCCATGTATTGATGATGTAAGTAATGTATTGGTTTCCATAAATAACACTCCAAGTTTAGGGTTTACAACTAGTAACAATCCAACCACTTGTTTAGGATCTGAAGGTAGTATTTTGTTAACAGCATCAAATTTAGTTGATGGTAGTTATACTATTGATTATATGGATGCTACTCCAGCTGCACAAACTGCAACGATGGTTGTGGTAGGGAATGTTGGAACAATCTCCGGATTATCAGCAGGAACATATAATAATATAACAGTTACAAATTTAGGATGTATTTCAATAGAGGATATAGATGCTGTATTGACTGATCCGTTACCACCAACCTTAACATTAAATTCTACAAGTAATCCGACAACATGTTTGGGAACAGACGGAAGTATCGTTTTAGGGACTACAAATTTAGTTGACGGTAGTTATACTGTTGATTATATGGATGCTACACCTGCAGCACAAACTGTGACGATGGTTGTAGTAGGGAATGTTGGAACAATTTCAGGGTTATCAGCAGGAACTTATAATGAAATTACAGTAACCAATAATAATTGTACCTCATTGGAAAATATAGATGCATTAATAACAGATCCACCTCTTCCTATACTAATGTTAAACTCATCAACTAATCCAAGCACCTGTGATGGGGCAGATGCAACAATAACATTAACTACAACTAATTTACCTAATGGAACTTATACTATTAATTATGAAGATGCTTCATCAACTGCTCAAACAGAGATAATTGTAGTTTCAAATAATGTAGGAATTATAACAGGATTGTTAGAAGGAGTGTATAATAACATGGTAATTACTTATAATAATTGTACTTCAATAGACGATATTGATATTGTACTATCCGATCCTTTACCATCTATAATAGCAATAATAGCAACCAGTAATCCTACTATTTGTGAAGCTACTGATGGTAGTATAACGTTATCTACATCAAATTTACCTGATGGAACGTATGTTATTAATTATGAAGATGCTACTGCAACTCCACAAACGGAATCTGTAGTTGTAGTTTCAAATATTGGTTTTATTTCAGGTTTATTAGCTGGTACATATAATAACATTACGGTAACGTTTATTAGTTGTACTTCTATAGAAGATATTGATGCAGTTTTATCTGATCCATTACCTTCAATTTCAGCAATTAACTCCATTAATGATCCAACAACATGTGACGGTACAGATGGGAGTATAACATTGTCAATATTAAATATACCAGATGGTACATATACCATAAACTATGCAGATGCTACTG
>Ga0209291_1001384_pt1 | contig 21648 bp, 15 predicted proteins | sample GOMGulsemesocosm_FD_184633 | JGI IMG/M metagenome (GOLD analysis project Ga0209291, IMG submission 184633) | Methane-oxidizing microbial communities from mesocosms in the Gulf of Mexico - GOM9B Gulf of Mexico (SPAdes) (version 2) | ecosystem: Environmental > Aquatic > Marine > Cold seeps...
ACGGATACGGTATTCCCGCTTTTAACGTTAACAACTTAGAACAAGTTAGAGCAATAATGATCGCTGCAGACAAAACCAATAGCCCGGTTATTTTACAAGGCTCTGCAGGTGCTCGTAAGTATGCTGGCGCTCCTTTTTTACGTCACTTAATTTTAGCTGCAATTGAAGAATTCCCTCATATTCCTGTTGTTATGCATCAAGACCATGGTACTTCTCCAAGTGTTTGTCAGCGTTCAATTCAAATGGGCTTCTCATCAGTAATGATGGATGGTTCTTTAATGTCTGACGGAAAAACGCCGTCAAGTTACGAGTACAATGTTGATGTAACTCGTCGTACTGTTGAAATGGCGCATGCTTGTGGCGTTTCTGTAGAAGGCGAATTAGGCTGTTTAGGTTCTTTAGAAACAGGTGAAGCAGGTGAAGAAGATGGTATTGGCGCAGTAGGTATTTTAACTAAAGAACAAATGTTAACTGACCCTGAAGAAGCGGCAGACTTTGTTAAGAAAACACAAGTCGACGCTTTAGCTATTGCTTGTGGTACCTCTCACGGTGCTTATAAATTTACTCGTCCACCTACCGGCGATATTTTAGCTATTGACCGTATTAAAGCGATTCATACGCGTATTCCTAATACCCATTTAGTTATGCACGGTTCTTCTTCAGTGCCACAAGATTGGTTAGCGGTTATCAATGAATTTGGCGGAAACATTCCTGAAACATACGGTGTTCCTGTAGAGCAAATTTGTGAAGGCATTAAGCATGGCGTACGTAAAATCAACATTGATACCGATTTACGTTTAGCTTCTACGGGTGCTACTCGTCGTTTCCTAGCGCAAAACCCAAGTGAATTCGATCCACGTAAATTTTTAGCTGAAACAACCAAAGCGATGACAGATATATGTATAAATCGTTATGAATCATTTGGCACATCAGGTAACGCGAGTAAAATTAAACCTATCTCTTTAGATACAATGTTTGATTTATACAGCAAAGGCGAATTGGCTGCAGTCGTTAAATAAATTTGCGTTGCCGCTATAGTTACATTACTAGTGCACATTAGTATTGAATACAAAGAATTAAGGGGCCTAGCCCCTTTTTTTATTCGCTTGAAACTAAGAATAACTACTCCTCATATACAAACGCCCCCTTTTCTTGATTAAAACAAGTGCCAATATCCCTTATTTTTTGATTTAAAATTCATCATTTTATATTAGAAACTTATACTGACTTAAACTATAATGCTTTGCTTTTACATAGAGAATAATTTTCAGCTTAACAACTGTAAATAAAAGGGTAGATTATGGATATGGTTACAGATTGGTTTGCAAAAAATGACGCTATGTTAGTTCAGTATGTTATCGATATCGCTGTTGCGATAATCATAGTTATAGTCGGTAGGTTTGCTGCTAAATTAGTTCGCAAAGCCGTCAGTAAGATTATGGCTCACAAAAAAGTTGATCAAGCTGTAATTAGCTTTATCTGTAGCATCGTTTATAGCGTTATTTTCTTCGTTGCTATTATTGCTGCGATTTCTCATTTAGGTTTCAATACTTCTTCGTTAGTTGCCATTGTAGGTGCTGCCGGTTTAGCAATTGGCTTAGCTTTACAAGGTTCACTGTCTAATTTCGCTTCGGGTGTGTTAATTATTTTATTAAAACCATTTAAAAGTGGAGATTTTATTGAAGCGGCAGGTACTTCAGGGGTAGTAGAAGAGATTAGTATTTTTTCGACGCAATTAAAAACCGGTGATAACAAAGCCGTTATCATTCCTAATGGGGCCATTACGGGCGGCACTATTACCAATTATTCAGCAAAACCAACAAGAAGAATTGATTTAATTATTGGTGTTGGTTATAACGCAGATTTAAAACAAACTAAACAAATACTTCATGATGTTGTAAGTAGCCATGCATTGGTATTGAAAGACCAGGCTATCACCATTGGTGTTAGTGAGTTAGCCGATTGCTCGGTAAACTTTGTCGTTCGTCCATGGGTAAAAACATCTGATTACTGGCCAGTACATTTTGATTTATTAGAAACAATTAAAATCGAATTAGATAAAGCTGGTATTGAAATTCCATTCCCACAACTTTCTGTACACGTTAACCAAGAGAACGAAAATGAACAATAAATTAGCAATTGTTGCCCTATGTGGCTTATCACTTAATGCTTTTGCCGAAGATGCAGCAGCCAAAGATCCATTAACTATGTCTGCTGAATTGGGCGCGCTTTTTAAATCGGGTGATACTAAAAGCACAGATGTTAAGATTGGCTTCGATGCAAACTACGAAAAAGGTTTATGGCGTAGCGCTCTAAGTTTTGATGCGCTTACGAGTAAAACCGAAATTGAAGATTCAAATGGTGATATGAATTCTCAAACAACGGATCAAAAATGGAAATTGGTCGGTCAAACCAACTATACCATCGACACTGAACGCTCAAACTATGTCTACGGTAACGCTTCATATGATGATAACCGCTTTGGTGGTTTCGAAAGTCAAAGCTCAATTTCTGCTGGTTGGGGTCGTCGCTGGTTTGAAAGTAAAAATGGTTCATTTGATGCAGACATCGGTCCAGGTTATAAAAAAGATGCCGTTCGTTATAATGATGAAAATGGTAACGAGCAAATTAAGAATGAAGGTGCTTTAATTATTCAAGCACAAGCCGTTTATCTTCGCAAAATAAATGAGCATGTTGAGTTTAAGCAATCTCTTGTTGCAAAGTACGCGACTAAAAGTGGTGAAAATAGCAACTATCAAGCAGAAAGCTCTATAACGACTAAATTAATTTCTACATTGCAGCTGAAAGTTAGCTTTAAGATTGATCATAATACTGAAGTTGCAGACGGAAAAGAAAACACTAATACTCAAACAGCGTTAACACTCGTTTATAGCTTCTAGTTTATCCTGATTAGCAAATTTACTCAGCCTCCAAATGAATGAAGGCTGAGTAGCATTTTATTTAAATTGATAAGTCACAGACAAATAAAGCTGACTATTGTCGTCTAAGATATTAGAATTAATTTTTCTTTCTTCGTACCATGAAACACCCGCTTTTACCGTTAACCCATCAAGCAGTGGTGTCATATTGCCATTCATTTTCGTAGTTAACTCTGCGCCATAAGCGGCAAGGGCATCCTTGTCATCAACCTTATTTTGTAGATAAAATAACGTTATTCCCTCTAGGTCTATCTCGACGTTATGCTGTTCAAAATGAAAACCTGTCTGCCATGCCAAAGGCACTCTTGAGTCTACTTTATGGTTATTTAGCACTTGGCTCTTTGTGGTAACTAATTGCCCACCATGAGTTAACAGTGAGTAAAAGGGGGTATTGTCATCAACTTCACTGTTTAGGAATTGATACTTTACTTTATAATCACTATTTGCCAAATAAAACCCAAGACCATAATCATTTCTTTGCCAAGTTTTCTTTGTTTGATAATCACTTTCATAATCTACAAATACTGCATTCAAAGAAAAACCGTAATTAATTTTACCTATATTATGTTGATAACCAAATTGACCTTGTAATCGATAATGGTTAATTTCATCATGAGTTTGGACTAACAAGTTTTTCGAAATATAATCAACTTCATCAATACCTGAACCAACGTGAACTTTTAACGTACTGCGATCAAAGAATGTGTATGTTTTAGCCAAGTCGATATTTACAAGTTTATTCTCTTGTTGGAACAGCTCATGTTGGTATTCGCGGTTGATATATTCTGCAAACCATTCAATATTTTGCCAATTACTTTTAATAGAGATTGCACTGTGCTCTTGCTTATCGCCACTTGTCAATGCTCCTTGCCAACGAAGACGACCTAATGGGTCACCACCACGCACAACAAAATCGGCACCACTGTCATCATCACTGCTATAGCCTGTAACTAATGTTGCCAGGCCAGTTTGAGGTCCAATACCATAATCGCTACTCGGTAAAACTGCTGCTGAATCTACTTTATTTATCGACTTATCAAGCGCTAATAATTCAAATTCTCCAGCTGTGGCTTTTTGTTCTGTAGCAACATCTTTAAGTGGTAGACTATAAGTATTTTGACCTTGGCTAGAGGTTGATAAATAAATTAGTTGGTCGTTAATCGTAAAAGCATGAGTCGCCAGTTTTTGTCCCATGGTTAGTTGTTGCCATGTTTTTTGTTGTGGCTGCAACCGATAAACATCGACAGCGGTATTATTTTTAATACCTTTGCTTGCTACATGCAAATTATTACTATGACTTTGAGAGAAATATAATCCGTCGGTCTGCCAACGTAAATGTGAGGTATAGTTACCTTCAATAGGTAGCTCTACAACTTGCCACTGTTTACTGTTCAAATGATAAAAGTGAATTTTCCAATTTTTGTCATGAATAGCCATTAATGCTAATATTTTACCATCAGGACTTAGGGTTAAGTTATCCATAGGTTGATTTAATCTTTTTTCATCAAGTATTTTAAAGCTGCCATCCGCTAATGAAATTTCGAGTAATTGATTAAAGCCAGCAAAGTGCGACATGGCGATCACCGACTTTTTATCATGAGTAATAGTGTAGTCATGTATTCGAAGTGACTGGGTAACCTTTTCAACTTTCCCGGTAGAGAACTCTACCTTTGCTAATTCAAAACCTAGTTCGTTATTCTCTTGTCGTTGAGCTTGTAAAACAAGCGCGTGCTCATCATCAAGCCAACGAGCTTGTCGCCACTGCATACGCTTTGATGGCGTAATAACATGAGTCGCTTCTCTATTAAAAACATCTGGCAAGGTATCTGCTACGTCAAATTTGTCATCCATCAATAATTGCTGATTATCCTCAATAAATTCATCTTTCGCTTTAGTATTTTCATTCAAAGAAAACACGCTGAGTTGCACATAACCCTTTTGGTCAACTTCCAGTTGCAGAATTTTATCTTGATCCATCGAAGGTTCGCTACTGCTAACTTTAAAAGCATTTTTTTGCCAAAGCTTACCTTTGCTAACCCCGGATAATTTCACCTGCTTTGCTGAAAAAATTTGCTCGGCAACAAACTTTTTATATAACCGCTGTGGACTATCTTGAAAGAGTCCTGAAAACGCATCATCAAAGTTACGGTATTTATTTGCCGTAGAGCGTCTCCATAAATGCTGTAATTTTTCATGGCCAAAGTTCGCCTGTAGCCAAAATAAATATGCACTTCCCTGATAATACGCCATGCGATTACCTTCATAACTTTCACTGCCATTTAAAGTAGCATAGCTCGGTAACTGACCTTCTATTGCCCATTGTTGTAACATAGCCTTGATATAATCGCTATTTACTCGTCCTTGTTCGGTATATTCAGTTTCAATGAGGGTTGCATACCCTTCGGTGATCCAACGAGGATAACGAGAAAAGTTCAGAACATCTGAGATGAGCAACGTTGAGTCTAAAGATGAACGCCAACTACGACTTGGCTGTGACATATGAATTTTATGAGTTAACTCGTGGCTGATCACTATATCTAACCAGTCACTATACGAACCGAGCGCTTCTTCAGAACGAGGAGAACTGGTAAAAACTTTAACTATTTTTCCTGCGGTTAAGGGGATCGCATAACCATTGGCTTGGTGATAATCATCGCCAATAAGAAAGTCTAATTTGTCGTGTTGTTCAAACCCAACCCGGCCGCTAACATCAGCATAAATAGGTTCAAACTTACTCGCCACTTGTTGTGCAAATGCTTGATAATCTTTATGGAAATGAATGCGGGCATGTTCTGTTTCAATCGTTTGTATTGTATCTTTAGCGTTAGCATTAGTTGAAATAAATGGCGATAAAGCTGTACCACCAAGTGCAGCGAGAAGAGCAAATGTAATTTTATTCAATGAATTCATTCCTTTAATCTGTGATGAAGATACCTTTTTGCTAAATAGTTAGTCTTCGATTTATCGATTTTATTACAGGATAGTAAATTAATTTTTAAAAACTGTTGGTATTTGTTTGAAGAGATCTACTGAAAGCTAAACAAGATAAAGTTGCTATTACGTTTTCATAAAAAAAGCCTTAACACTGATTAAGCGTTAAGGCTTTATTATTACTATTTATTAATCATTAACGCGGAAAGTCTATTCCCACTCAATCGTCGCTGGTGGTTTACCAGAAATGTCATAAACAACACGAGAGATACCATCAATTTCATTAATGATGCGATTAGAAACTAACCCTAAGAAATCGTATGGTAAATGTGACCAACGCGCAGTCATAAAGTCGATAGTTTCAACACAACGTAAAGATACAACCCAGTCATATTTACGCGCATCACCCATCACGCCAACTGATTTCACTGGCAAGAACACGGTAAACGCTTGGCTTACTTTAGTGTATAAGTCATGGCTGTGGAGTTCTTCAATGAAAATAGCATCTGCACGACGTAATAAATCAGCATATTCTTTTTTCACTTCACCTAAAATACGTACTCCTAAACCAGGTCCAGGGAACGGGTGACGATAAAGCATATCGTATGGTAAACCTAGCTCTAAGCCTATCTTACGTACTTCATCTTTAAATAATTCACGTAATGGTTCAACTAAGCCTAGCTTCATGTAGTCAGGTAAACCGCCAACGTTATGATGCGATTTAATTACGTGTGCTTTGCCGGTAGCTGAAGCTGCTGATTCGATCACGTCAGGGTAAATAGTGCCTTGCGCCAACCATTTTGCATTTTCAAGTTTATTTGATTCTTCTTCGAAAACGTCAATAAACACATTACCGATAATTTTACGTTTAGCTTCTGGCTCACTTTCGCCGGCTAAACGGTTTAAAAATCTATCTTCCGCTTCAATTTTAATGATGTTTAAACCGAAGTGGTCACCAAACATATCCATTACTTGCTGGCCTTCGTCTAAACGAAGTAAACCGTTATCAACAAATACACAGGTAAGTTTATCACCAATAGCACGATGCAATAACATGGCAACAACCGATGAATCTACGCCACCAGAAAGACCAAGAATAACCTCGTCGTCACCTATTTGTTCTTTCATTTTGGCAATAGCATCATCAATGATTGATGCTGAAGTCCATAGTTTTTCACACTGACAAATTTCAACAACAAAGTTTTCTAAAATACGTAAACCTTGTTTAGTATGAGTAACCTCAGGGTGGAACTGAACGCCGTAGAATTGTTTTTCTTCGTTAGCCATTGCGCCATACGCACAACTTGCTGTTTGTGCAACGGTAACAAATCCTTCTGGAATAGCAGACACTTTATCGCCGTGACTCATCCAAACGTCAAGTAAAGCATTACCGTTATCACCAATACTGTCTTCAACATTATTGAATAACGCAGACTTAGCAATTAATTCTACTGCAGCATAACCAAACTCTTTATGTGAAGAGCTTTCAACTCCGCCACCAAGTTGCTCAGCCATTGTTTGCATGCCGTAACAAATACCTAATACAGGCACACCCGCATTGAATACATATTCAGGTGCTCGTGGCGAGTCATCTTCGGTTACTGACTCTGGACCGCCAGCAAGAATAATCCCCGTAGGGTTAAAATCTTTAATTTGTTCTTGGGTTACATCCCAAGACCAAAGTTCACAGTAAACGCCAATTTCACGTACACGACGTGCGATAAGCTGAGTGTATTGAGAACCAAAATCTAATATTAGTATGCGGTGATCATGAATGTCTTTACTCATGGTTGTTTTCCTACTTTATTTAACTATTTATAAAATGAACAGGCTGAGTCATTTTATTGATAACTCAGCCTGTAGAATTTTTTGTTTTCTTACTTCAATATAAACGTAAGAAGAGTTGAGTTTGAAGCTAGTTCACATGATGGCAAAGAATAAGCACGGAGTTGACGCTAGTCAATGAGTACTTATGATGCAGCCATCATGTTAAATAGCAATAAAATCAGCTGTTCGACTAGCCCATACGGTAATTTGGCGCTTCTTTGGTTATGGTTACGTCATGAACATGAGACTCGCCCATACCTGCTGAAGTTATTTTCATAAATTCAGGTTTAGTACGCATCGTCTCAATATCTTTAGAACCGGTTAACCCCATAGATGAACGTAAACCGCCCATTTGCTGATGAATTATAGCAGAAACAGGGCCTTTATAAGCAACGCGACCTTCAATACCTTCTGGTACTAATTTGTCAGCTTCGCCATCAGATTTTTGGAAATATCTATCGCTTGAACCTTCTTTCTGGCTCATTGCCCCTAAAGATCCCATACCGCGGTATGATTTGTAATAACGGCCTTGGTAAAGCTCAACTTCGCCTGGTGCTTCTTCTGTTCCAGCGAACATGCTGCCGACCATTACACAATGTGCGCCAGCAACTAATGCTTTAGCAATATCGCCAGAAAAACGGATACCGCCATCTGCTATAACGGGGATTCCTGTACCTTTCAAACCTTCAACTGCGTTTGAAATAGCTGTTAATTGTGGAACACCAACACCCGTTACAATGCGTGTAGTACAAATTGAACCCGGGCCAATTCCTACTTTAACGGCATCAACTCCAGCATCAGCCATTGCTTTTGCACCAGCAGCAGTTGCTACGTTGCCAGCAATAATCTGTAAGTCTGGGTATTTATTACGTGCTTCTTTCACACGATCTAATACGCCTTGCGAATGTCCATGCGATGTATCAATTAATAATACATCAACGCCAGCGTCTACAAGTGCATCGATACGTTCATCTGTACCAGCACCAACACCAACAGCAGCACCAACACGTAAACGACCTAACTCGTCTTTACAGGCATTTGGCTTGTTTTCGGCTTTTTGGTAATCTTTAGCTGTGATCAAACCAACAAGTTTGAAAGCATCATCAACCACTAATATTTTTTCAATACGATTCTCATGCATCAAACCTAAGATTTCTTCTCGAGCTGCGCCTTCTTTAACCGTGATCAAGTTTTCTTTTGGTGTCATTAATGAAGAAACAGATTTTGTTAAGTCTGTTTCAAAACGTAAATCACGCCCTGAGATAATACCCACCAAATTTTGGTTTTTATCAACAACAGGGAAGCCTGAAAAACCTAATTCATCAGCTTTGTGCATGACTTCTTCAATGGTGAACTCAGCACTTACCGTGACCGGATCTGAAACAATACCGCTTTCATATTTCTTCACTTGAGAAACATTTTTCGCTTGTTCGGTAATAGTCATATTTTTATGAATAAAACCTAAACCGCCTTCTTGCGCTAAAGTAATAGCGAGACGAGCTTCAGTAACTGTGTCCATGGACGCAGAAATCATAGGTACATTTAAGTTGATTTTACGGGTTAATTTAGTTTTTAAATCAGCCGTGTGGGGTAGAACTTTCGAATGGGCAGGTACAAGTAGTACATCATCAAAAGTTAGTGCTTCTTGGGCAATTCTTAGCATCGCAACATCTCTCAAAAGGCATAGGTATGGGGAGTAATATTGCGGCAGAATTTTAACTGTTTTGCCCCCCAAGAACAACCTAAATTTTGCGATAAACTAAAAATAAATGTCCCTAGATAGTTTAAAGAAATATATAATAACCGCTAATATCGCTTTAACATTTGAGAAATTACGTTATTTATGGCTACACAGCACATTTTACAGGTAAGTGAACTCACTAAAAAAGTAAGGTTCATGCTAGAAAGTGAACTCAATACCGTGTGGTTATGTGGTGAAATATCTAATTTCATTGCCGCTAGCTCTGGTCATTGGTATTTGTCACTTAAAGACAGTAAATCACAAGTGCGCTGTGCGATGTTTAAAGGTAACAATAGACGCGTTCGTCTAGGTGGCAGTGGCACACCTCGAAATGGCCAGCAAGTTTTAGTTCGTGCGAAAGTTTCTTTGTATGAACCTCGCGGTGACTTTCAATTAATTATTGAGCAAATGGAAGACGCTGGTGAAGGGTTGCTGCGTCAACAATTTGAACAACTTAAAAATAAACTAAATGCCCAAGGCTTATTTGGTCTGCAATTTAAACAAGACATACCTAAGCACATAACAACTGTCGGTATAGTAACGTCTCCAACAGGTGCTGCCGTCAAAGATATTATCGCGGTATTGCAACGTCGTAATCCATTAATTAATATTATTATCTACCCTGCTCTTGTACAAGGCGAACATGCCAAGCACGACATAGTACATGCTGTAGACTTGGCAAACCAACGTGATGAATGTGATGTGTTAATTGTTGGTCGTGGCGGTGGGTCATTAGAAGATCTGTGGCCATTTAACGAAGAAGATGTTGTTAACGCTATTTTTCATAGTAGAATTCCAATCATCAGCGCTGTAGGCCATGAAATTGATACGACATTAAGTGATTTTGTTGCTGACATACGAGCCGCTACTCCATCGGCAGCAGCAGAATTAGTATCACAAGATAGTAGTGAATTAACAAACAAATTCATCGAACGATCAAAGCGTATTGAGCATTTACTGCATCATAAATTAAAACAAGATACTTTTGCTTTAACAAGCCTACAACACAGACTTGCGCAAGTACATCCCGAACAAAAGTTACAACATCATCAACAAAAATCGGACGAGCTACACTTACGTTTGAACAATGCATTTACACGTGAAGTTCAGCGCTTTCAACAAGCACCTCAAAAATTAAATCTTGCACTATTGCACTTTTCCCCGTTGAAGCATATCAATTTACAACAAGAGAAAGTTTATCAACTTGATGAAAGGTTATGCAGAGCGATGCAACATTTAATTAGTTCAAAAACAGAGCACTTTGTCAGTGCTATTGAACAACTAAATATTGTCAGCCCGTTGGCAACAATAGCTAGGGGATATAGTGTTAGTAGGGATAGTAAAGCACAGGTAATACGTTCAATCGAACAAATAAAGGTTGGTGATAATATTTCAATTCAAGTCAGTGATGGCAGTATTGCCGCTCAAGTTATTAGTTTATAATAAAACTTAGTTTTCAATAATAATCGCATGATGAAGTAATTTTATCACCGATTCTTTACTTTTGTTTTCAAACTGAATTCCAATGCAGACACCGTTGGCTTGTGATTTCATGCTACAGATTTTACCGGAAAACTTTAGGTTGCGGAGATCTTGAAAGTCCTCAACAACCAGGTCAACTAACTTATCTTTTTCCATCACCAAAGATTCACCATTATTCACTAATACTTGGCAACCACTGACAGAAATATCAATAATCGTCGCTTGCCAATATTCTTTCGCTATTTTTATTTTAGCGATAATGTCAGTATCTATTCTCATTGCGGAACGTAAACTTTGTAGACTAACCGAACGAGGAAACTCCAGTACGATTATTCTAGAAGGAATTTGAAGTGTTTGTTTAACATTACTCACAAAGGCTACTACGGCACCTTCATGCCCCTCTATCAAACCACGAACAGTTACACTCGTGCCTTGAGAAATATACTGAGCAAAATTACCCAGCTTAGTCGGGTCGGGGTATTGAAGGAGTACATATTGTTTAGGTAAATAACCAATAAAGGTACTACGAAATTTTGCCTTTTGACCTGCAGGTGTCGCTATATCTAAAGTGATTATTGACCCTGACTGTATTAAACCCAAGTGTCGGTCAAGGCGATTAGCAGTTGTTATTTTTTGAGGGGTTACAGGCATAATATCAAAATTTTATAATAAGTCTTTTAAATGTAGCACTTAGCAAAAAGCCAATCAAATGATTGGCTTCGATAATACTAATTTAGTCTACGACGGCTTAAATTAATCCTTTTTATAACCTTGTGTAGCTCGAGCGATTTTCTTTTGCTCTGTGTAATTTAGTTTCTTCTTACCTGCAAACGGGTTACTCGTTTCTCTAAATTCAATGCGTATTGGTGTACCCATGATTTTTAATGACTTACGGTAATAATTCATTAAGTAGCGTTTGTAAGAAACAGGAAGCTTCTTCGCTAAATTGCCATGAATAACAATAATTGGCGGATTATAACCACCTGCATGCGCATATTTCAGCTTAATTCGACGGCCTTGACTCATAGGTGGTTGATGATCAAAGACAGCCATATCTAAAATTTTTGTCACCATCGAGGTATTAATGCGTTTAGTTGCAGAAATAAAGGCTTCTTCAACCGACTCGTATAAATGACCTACACCCGTACCATGTAATGCTGAAATAAAGTGAATACGCGCAAAGTCAATAAAACCTAGGCGGCGATCTAATTCAGTTTTAATGCGATCTTTAGCATGTTCTTCTAGCCCATCCCACTTATTTACTGCCAAGACTAATGAACGACCGGCTTCTAAAATGAAGCCAAGTAAACTTAGGTCTTGATCTGAAATACCTTCACGAGCATCAATGATTAACAAACATACGTTAGCATCTTCAATCGCTCGTAACGTTTTAATCACTGAGTATTTTTCAACAATATCCGTTACGTTTTTACGGCGACGTATACCTGCGGTATCAATTAAGGTGTACTCACGCCCATTATGTTCCATCGGAATGTAAACACTGTCGCGAGTTGTACCTGGAGCGTCAAAAACTACAACTCTATCTTCACCGAGTATACGGTTAGTCAGTGTTGACTTACCTACATTAGGTTTTCCGATAATGGCGAGTTTGATCTTGTCATTTTCATGTGGTGCTTCAGCAATTTTTTCTTCATCAGTTTTACCTGCGAATTCTTGATCACCATCAAATTCGTCATTCTCATCTTTCGATTGCCCTAAAGCTTCGATATGCGGTGTTAGTGCTAACGTTAATAACTGTGTAACGCCTCGTCCATGTGCAGCAGCAATTTTATGTACGGTATCACCTAGTGATAACTCATAAAATTCGGCAACAGCTGAATCAGCGTCAATACCATCAACTTTATTGGCAACCAAAAATATTTTTTTATTTTGTTTACGAAGATAATCGGCTATACCAATATCAGCAGATGTTAAACCTGCTCGAGCATCAACCATAAATAAAACGGCATCCGCTTCTGCTATCGCCATTAATGACTGTTCAGCCATTAACGCGTCAATCCCCTCTTCATTGCCATGAATACCACCGGTATCAATAACAATAAACGGATGTTCTTCGACTTTAGCTTGTCCGTACTGACGATCACGCGTAAGGCCTGGGTAATCTGCAACAAGTGCATCACGGCTACGGGTTAATCGGTTAAATAACGTTGACTTACCAACATTAGGGCGTCCAACAAGTGCAACTACAGGAAGCATGTTTACCTCTAAACTTAATTTATAGAGCAAAATAGTTAAGCGATACGCATTAACTTTTACCCTGTTTAATAACAAACAACGGCTCCAATGCTTTATGCAATGGAGCCGTTTAATTCTAGCTGATAATAAAACTTATGGCGTTTTTATCGCTTTTAAATCACCATCACGTGATTGTACATATATAATATTTTTATGAACTGTCACCGCAGCATGTAAACCACTACTGTCGACTTCATGACGAGCAACTATATCGCCAGTTTCTTGGTCCAACCAATGAAGATAGCCTTCGAAATCACCAACAACAACATATTTACCAACGGCTGAAGGACCTGTAACACCACGATTTGTTAACGCTAATTGGCTCCATTTTTCAAAACCATTTTGACGGTCAATCGCATATATATGGCCTTTAATATCGGTTAAAAAGATGGTGTTTGCACTTATAGCTAATTGACGAAACGAAGAATATTGACGTTCCCAAATCATTCGTCCTGTACGAAGGTCAACAGCGATCAAGTGACCTCTTGATGAAATACTATAAACTTTATCACCGTATATCAAAGGTGCAGAGTCAACATCGATCACGCGTTCAAGCTCTGTAGAACCAGTAGCTTCACCTACATCGAGGTTCCAGCCTTGTTGTCCGCTTTCTAATAAATATACACCAAGCGTACCATCAGCCGAACCAACGAGTACGCCACCAGCCGATATAACAGGTGCACTTACACCGCGTAATGTTAATGGTGGAACTTCTTGTTCTATTTGCCACTCATCTTGTCCGCTAGATGCATTGAAAGCCTTCATAACACCTGATGCAGAATTGACAACTAAAATACCAGCATCTATAGCAGGAGCAGTGATAACCTCACCTTTAACTTTTCCTTGCCAGTCAATCTCGCCGCTTTCAGCATTTAGTGCGTAAACATCGCCATTCTCGCTGCCAATAAATAGTTTTTTGATACCAGCAACCGGACCGCCATTAAGTAATGCAGGTTGTCGACTATCAAAAAAACCTCGTTCATCATTTAAATCGGTTAAATCGGTCGACCAAATTTCTTTACCACTTTCCATTTCAAAAGCAATAACATCACCATCACGGCCTGCACTATAAAGCTTTCCATAAGCAACAACCGGCTTTAGACGTGAAAAGTAGTCACCAACACCATCACCAACGCTTGCTTCCCATAAAACATCAACTTCAAAAGCTTGATTTATTTCGGTCAATTCAGCAATTTTAGTTGCGTCATCTTCATCATCGTCAGTTGATGAGCAAGCGCCTAGTCCTATAGACAAAAAGGCCACGGCTAATAATTTTTTATTCAGAAATATTTTCTTTAGCATATGAATGACTAGCCTCTTTATTTAACAATCGATGATACTTGGACTAAGTCATTCAATTTCATCTGTAAAGTACCATTGTTTGCTTGGCCTTCAACATCAATAGCCGCTTGGTATGCATTACGGGCAAGTTCAATTTTATCTTGCTTGAAATACGCATCACCCTTAGTTTCTTCAATTGCGGCTTTAAATGATTCAGGTAAAGTCACAGCTAAAGTCGCTAAAGCTTCGTTATATTGCTCTAGTTGTATTTGCACTCGTGCTAAACGAACACTGGCAATAGCTTTGATGCCTTGATCAGTTGAGCTTTCGATGGCCATAGTTAAATGCTTAGCAACTTGAGCCCAATCTTTATGAGTTGATGCTGCTTTTGCCAACGCTAAAGCCGTTAAAGAGGCATAGCTTGATTCTTTATTTTCAGCAATGAATTTATCACCACTTTCAGCAAAGGTTGTAGCGTCTTTAACGGAATTCTCTATGATGGTTTGGTAGGCATCTGACGTAGCAACTTCATTAGCTAGTTGTGCGTCTTTATAATAATTAAAGCCAATGAAACCAGCAAAACCTAGCACTAAACCAGCAATAACTGCAGTACCATTTTCTTTCCAAAAACCTTTGATGGCTTCTACTTGTTGTTCTTCTGTTTGATAAACGTCCACTACTTCACCTTAAATTATACTGTTTAATAAAGCTGGCACTTGCTCAAGTGACATCTTTTGTTGTTCTTGTTGTCCGCACATATATTTCACAGTTACACATTGTTCAGCAAGTTCATCTTCACCGATGATAATTGCTATTTGTGCTCCGGATTTATTTGCCCGCTTCATTTGTTTTTTCATATTACCACCACCGCAGTGGTTTTGTATGCGAATTTCTTTAACTTGATCACGCCATTGTTCGCTAAGCTGTGCGACTTGAATATCAACACCCTCACCTAAACTGACAACATACACATCTACTTGCGCACGAATATCATTAACCTTTTCGAGACTAGTGAGCATTAATACTAAACGCTCAATGCCTAGAGCAAAGCCAAATCCTGGGGTTGACTTGCCCCCTAACTGCTCTACTAAACCGTCGTAACGACCACCAGCACAAATTGTTCCTTGCGAGCCTAAGCTGTCTGTTACCCATTCAAATACTGTACGATTATAGTAATCTAAACCACGTACTAAACGGTCATTGATCACATAACTAATACCTGCGGCGTCTAAACGCTGACAAACACCAGCAAAATGCGTTTTAGACTCTTCACCAAAATAATCGCTTAATTTGGGAGCACCGACTAAAGCCGCTTGAACGCTTTGATTCTTACTATCTAAAACACGTAACGGATTAGTATGCATTCTACGTTTAGAATCTTCATCAAGTTGATCTTCTTTTTCGGTTAAGAAAATCACTAATGCATCGCGGTAATTTGCACGTTCTTCATTTGATCCTAATGAGTTTAGCTCTAGTGTGACAAACTCATTGATGCCAAGTTCCTTCCAAAGTCGAGAAGTTAGCATAATAATTTCTGCGTCTATATCAGGTGTTGCAATTCCAAAGGCCTCTAGCCCAAATTGATGAAATTGACGATAACGACCTTTTTGTGGGCGTTCATGCCTAAACATTGGCCCCATGTACCATAGACGTTGTTCTTGGTTATAAAGTAAACCATGTTGGTTGCCCGCGCGCACGCAACAAGCGGTACCTTCTGGGCGTAATGTTAAACTGTCGCCATTACGATCATCGAAAGTGTACATTTCTTTTTCTACAATATCGGTAACTTCGCCAATAGAGCGCTTAAAAAGTGCTGTAGATTCTACAATAGGCATACGAATTTCAGCAAAACCATAATTACTGGCCACACGACGTAATACCGCTTCAACCATTTGCCAAATAGGTGTTTCGATAGGTAAACAGTCGTTCATTCCTCTGACGGCTTGTAAAGTTTTACTCACGATGAAATTCTCTCTTTTTTGATAAAGCCAAACGGGAAAAGTTAAATGCAGCGCGCATTATAGGCAGTTTGAGGCAAAACGTAAATAGCCTGCTTTTGCCTCTTTTTTTATTTCAATTAAAAACGAATATTATTAGTCGATTTCTTTAACTTCAATTTTATTAGCAACATCAAGTAATTTTGCTTTAGCACGAATTCTTTCTTCAAGTTGGTCAACCAAGTTCTTGTTATCAAAACGGTCTTTTTGACGAATACCGTCTAAGTAATAGCCACTTTTTCGGCTACTGCCTGTTAGGCCTAAATCAGAAATAAGCGCTTCACCAGGACCATTAACAATACAGCCAATAATTGATACATCCATTGGCGTTAAAATGTCTTCGATACGTTCTTCTAATGCATTAACCGTTGAAATAACATCAAATTCTTGACGAGAACAACTAGGACAAGCAATCAAGTTAATGCCTCGGCTACGTAATTTAAGTGATTTTAAAATATCAAAACCAACTTTAATTTCTTCTACGGGATCAGCCGCTAATGAAATACGTAGCGTATCGCCGATACCTTCAGCTAATAACAAGCCTAAACCTACTGATGATTTTACTGAGCCCGAACGTAACCCTCCAGCTTCGGTAATACCTAGATGAAGTGGGTTATCAATTTGCTTTGCTAATAAACGATAAGATTCGACCGCAAGAAAAACATCTGATGCTTTAACACTGACCTTGAATTGATCGAAATTAAGTCTGTCGAGAATATCGACATGACGCATTGCTGATTCAAATAATGCTTCTGGTGTTGGTTCTGTGTATTTTTCTTGAATATCTTTTTCTAATGAACCACCATTTACACCGATACGAATAGGTATATTCATATCACGTGCACACTCAACGACACTTCGAACTCGGTCTTCACGACCAATATTACCAGGATTTATACGTAAACAATCGGCTCCGTATTCAGCCACCTTTAATGCGATACGATAATCAAAATGAATATCGGTTACTAATGGGACTTTTACCTGTTTTTTAATTTCACGAAAGGCTTCTGCGGCGTCCATGGTCGGTACACTAACTCGTACAATATCAGCACCTACAGCTTCTAATGCTCTTATTTGAGCAACGGTTGCTGCTACATCAGTGGTCAATGTATTGGTCATAGATTGAACCGTAATAGGGGCATCACCACCAACGGGGACATTACCTACCATGATTTGGCGAGATTTACGGCGGATAATCGGAGATTCTTTAAACATAATGGTTCACAATTTTTCTCGTGGTTCACGCAAGCGTGATTAAACGTTATTTATACAAAGTAATATTAATGAGTAATCGGCAGTGTAAATTTAGCAATATTACCGGCATTAAACTGAGTCATATCAATATTTTCATCGGCAAAATTTATTGCCACTAATTCTGGTTTACCTAAAGTAACATTAAAAGGGGCTTGACCTGATATTTTCATAATATAACCAAGCTTTTTCACCCCCCAAGCAATACGTTCACCGGTAGCATCTGAAATATTTACCCAACAATCACCAGAAAATGTAAATGTAACATTTGTTAAAATCACTTCCGGCTGAACAGTTTCGTCTGAAGGCATACTCTCAGTTTCAGCTTCAGTGTCGTTGACATCATTGTTTTCAATTTCACTTTCAGGTAGAGCAACTTCACTCTTATTTTCTAATGTTAACTCGTCAGCAACTGTCAATTGCTCTTCTGTTTTTTCTGCTGTAACACTGTTACTAACTTCAACTGGCGTGATAATACTTTCTGGCGTATCTATAACTAATTCAGTCACTTGTGGTGAATCAGTTTCTATTTTATCTATTGTTGCAACTTGAGTGGCCGTTTGAACCGCTTTGGTTTCACCGAGTAACGACGTTGGATTTTGCATCCACCATACAACACTCGCACCGATTAATATCGCTAGAATTAAATAACTTACCCACATTATACGGTTGCTTTCAGCCAACTTTTCAGTGCCTTTTGAAAAGCTTTGTAATTCGGAAGCTTGTGTTTTGGCAACATTCAATTGTTCATAACTCGCCAAAATATCGTCTTGGGATACATTGACTAGCTTCGCATAATTCCGTAAATAACCACGGTTAAATGTTTCGGGTAATTTAGTGTCAAAGACTTCACTTTCAATGTTTGCAACGAGCGTAATGCGAAAATTTAATTTATCGGCAACATCTTGCTGAGTAAGACCCATTGTTGCTCGAGCTTCGGCAAGTATTTGACCTGGTCCCATAACTTCCATATCTTCAGAAAGCTCAGCAGGTAATTCTTCTGCTGATTCTGAAACTTGCTCTTCTAAAACGCTTTCTTCTGAAACTTCACTGGGGCTTTCAACGCGACTCATTTATTTTCTCTTATTCGGTAATTTTTTTGCTATTAACGGGAATGCTTTCGACAAGCTCGGGATCTGAAATATAAAGTTTACTATTAAGCCGTAGTACGTCATTACGTGAAATGTTATTCCATTTCTCTAATGTTTTCATATGAATATTATATTGTAATGAAATAGAGAATAAACTATCACCACTACCGACAACATGTACCAATACATTGTTGTCATTGTTTACTTTTTCCGTATCGCTCTTTACCGTATTCCTTGGTTCAGGAGCATACATTTTTTTGATACTTGTATTACTGTTTGTCTGCTTAATTACAGGGGTTGCTTGTGTTGCACTCGTTGATTTTTTTCGGGTGTTTTTAGGTGACAATACAACAACACGCTTCTTAGACTTTCCTTGTTCAGAGCCCAATAGAGTCCTTTGATAATCTTTAGCCAATTCATCAGCTTCGATATAAGACAAGGCATTCAAAATATATTGCTTCGCTTGATATGAGTTAGGGAATAACTTCACTAACATACTGGCATAATTTTTAGCTATTTTACGATTACGTTGTTTTTCAAAAACTTTATAAGCAAGCGTTAATGCTTCAGGGCTAAAACGACGAGTTGCTTTCTCATAACGACGTAAATATTCCTGTGCAGTTTTATACTCTGCAAATATATATTGTAAGCGTACCATTTGTAATAATGCCGAAGCTCTATTAGGGCTGTGCTGAATTGACTTTGTGAAGTACTTATCTGCCTTTGCATACTGCTTTGCTTTTAATTCGCACAAGGCTAAGTTTTCATAGCTTTGCGAAACCATTAAATACGTCGGTATCGCGATCGCTTTTAAGGTATATTTTTCTGCCGCTTGATATTTTTCATTTCGACAAAGAAAAACACCATAGTTATTCAACGTATCAGGGTCGTTTGAGTCTATCGATAGTGCTTTTTCATATGACTCAGTAGCAAGGTCTAACTCCCCAACAACATCATAATAATGTGCAAATGCCGTATAAACTTGTACCAATCTAGGCGAAAAACGTTTTGCTTTTTCAAGGTTTAACTTTGCCTGTGTAGTATTGCCCATTTTCAAATAGCCGAGACCTAATGAGATTCGGGTCATGGCTATTTCATTATTATTAGATAAATTTTCAACGACAGGATTATCACTGTCGTTTTCATAATTTTGGGTAACACAGCCGGAAAGAAAAGCAGGTAAAGCAATTGAGAATATAAAAAATAAACGTGGCATAAATTTAATCATAGAGAATTTAAATCACTTATCTTAATGTTATGTTTACAGATTATACTTAATTGCTTTAGAGATAAAGCATCAAACAAGCTTTACTGAAATCTCTTGTTTGTTGCTGTCACTTTTTTCAGCAATTACAGCTGTACGTTTAGTTCTATCGAATACATCGCCCGCTAATTGACCACAAGCTGCATCAATATCATCACCACGCGTACGACGCGTAATAACCGTTAAACCATAAGACTGTAAAACCTTATCGAAACGATCGATACGAGAATTACTTGAACGCTTATAAGGCGAACCTGGGTAAGGGTTAAATGGGATGAGGTTAATTTTACTTGGTAAATCTTTCAAGGCAATGGCAAGCTCGTGTGCTTGATCTGTGCTGTCGTTAACATGGTCGAGCATTACATATTCAATAGTCGCTTGTTTATTCGCTTTAGACCCATCGATATAACGCCCTGCCGCAGCAACAAATTCTTCTAGTGGGTACTTTTTATTGATCGGTACTAATTCATCACGCAGTTTATTGTTTGGTGCATGAATTGAAATAGCTAAAGCACAATCTATTTTCTCTTTTAGCATATCAAGTGCAGGTACAACACCAGAAGTACTTACTGTTACACGCCTTTTTGATAAGCCATAACCTAAATCGTTCAGCATAGTATCAAGCGCAGGAATAAGGTTTTTCATGTTTAACAACGGCTCGCCCATGCCCATCATTACAATATTAGTAATAGGACGTTTTCCAGCGATACGAGTGGCGCCAATATCATTAGCAACACGCCATACTTGGCCGATAATTTCGCTCATTGACAGGTTACGGTTAAAGCCTTGTTGCGCTGTTGCACAAAAAGTACATTCAAGCGCACAACCTACTTGCGAAGACACACATAATGTTGCGCGATCGTTTTCTGGTATCCACACGGTTTCAACTTCTTGTCCACCCTCAAGACGTAAAGAGTATTTTATCGTACCGTCTGAAGATACTTGTTTTTCTGAAATTTCAGGTGCTGATATTTCCGTTAAACGCTGAAGTTTTTCTCTTAACTTTTTATTCAAATTAGTCATTAATTCGAAGTCTGAGTAGCCAAAGTGATAAATCCATTTCATCATCTGATCAGCACGAAATGGTTTTTCACCCAATGAAGCAAAAAATTCACGCATTGATTGGTGATCTAAGTTTAATAGGTTTATTTTCTTCTTTACCGTAGCTACGGCTGGGCTTACCACTTCAGTCACTTCACTCATGATTTCTACTTCTCAAACAACAATATTACAGAAAACAAATTGTACAACTTTTATACAAAGCAGACAATTTGCAGATCAATTTATAACAAACTTCATTATTCTCTTTTTACTTAGCGTCTAACGTTAGCGAGATAAGAATATTGAGGTTTACTATAAGCCTAAAAATAACAAAAGGATTTTACTGGAAACAGTAAAACCCTTTCATATTTCAATTCTTACTTTTAACAAAGATAATGACGATAGTTCAAGAAGATAGTGCGGAGCTTACGTTAGTAAGTGAGCACTTTCGCCGCTGAAATTTCGTTATTAACGAAGTTAAAATCAGATTAACGAGTGCGTGGGCAAATTTCGTCATCTGAAAAGAAGTAAGCAATTTCACGTGCAG
>Ga0209291_1001386_pt1 | contig 21631 bp, 18 predicted proteins | sample GOMGulsemesocosm_FD_184633 | JGI IMG/M metagenome (GOLD analysis project Ga0209291, IMG submission 184633) | Methane-oxidizing microbial communities from mesocosms in the Gulf of Mexico - GOM9B Gulf of Mexico (SPAdes) (version 2) | ecosystem: Environmental > Aquatic > Marine > Cold seeps...
GTTTTGACATGGTATCGCTAATAATTAAAATGCTTATGAGGCAATTGTAGCAAATTTTGAAGGGCTATTTATAAGGTAATTTAATTTAGATAAATTTAATAAAGGGTAATTTAATTAGCGGCTAAAATACATTGGTATGAAAGCGACGATTGTTAGGTGTTTTTGTTAGGTACAGCTTACGGTAAATCAGTTTAGGGTGCATAAAACTCTGGGGGTAATAGTGGTTTTAGCCTGTCAGAGAGATACATAGCTCCTTGTTTTGTTATATGTACTTCATCATAGTAAAATGGCAGGCCAGTTTTATCGACGACATTACATTTTTTAACTGGGCAGAATGCGTAAGTCATATTAATAAATTGATAACCTGAATTTTGATTTTTACGGAAGAAATCATTATTTTTAATATTCGTTTCAGGCAGTGATTTGAACACGACTTCGCTTACATCTTGATCATCTTTAAAGGCGTTAACCATTATAATAGGCAGTGGTTTGTGCATACCTTTATTACCGATAATGTATATTTTTACTTGTGGATTTTTTTGTTTTATCTGTTTAATTGCGTCGAGATTATAGTCTAAAGACCAATTACGCCAATTCATCGCAAGAAAAATAAAGTCAGTATTGATTAAGCGAGAGTCAGCTGTTATTTCTCTGATTTTTGCAGCACATTTAAGTAACTTTTTCTCGCCGATATTTTCAGAAAGGTTAATCTTATCGTAGAGCGCATTTAATGGCTCTGGAAGGTGGTAAAAAACGCCACATTTGGCTGATATTTTTTGAGCCATAAAATTAATTCGGTCATTATTAATGACACTTACTTTCTCATTGATGACATTAACAAAATCTGCTGATTGAGAATCACCGATAAACATAACATTTAATTTATTGTTATCAATTTTGTTATTTTTTAATGTGTTCATCATTTGCCAAGTATAAAGCTCACCTTTATCTGATTGGTCTAAATTGGCTGCAATAATTTGTTTCGGCATACCGGATATTTGATATAACAGAAAGGGGGTCGATTTATAAAAAACGACAAAAGCCAAGGTTGTAATGAGTGTAAAAACAAGTGTTTTTTTTCGGTTTTCAAACTGATTTTGTTCAATAAGATAATAGCTAAGTGCACCAAAAACCACAGACAATACGATGCCAATTGGCACCCAGTTATCTAATTGGTAATACACGCCATAGACCGCAATAGGCCAATGCCAGAGATAGATTGAGTATGACCATGTCCCGAGTGTTTGAAATAATCTGTTATTAGTAAATATACTGGTCTCTCGGTTACTCAGTAGAATGAGATAGGTACCAAATACAGGCACACAAGCCACGTAGCCCGGCCAAGGCGTCATTTTAGACGTGAGCGTAAATGATAATAGTATTAAGGTAATACCGATGATTTCGAGTAATCTTTTTTGATTCTCGTGTAGTTTTATCGGGTAGAAATAAGCGACACCGCCTAACAACATTTCCCAAGCACGGGTTGGGAGAGAATAATAAGCGAATGTAGGCCATCTCTCTGTTGCTACAACGCAAAAGATGTACCCTAGGATAGTGGCTACTATTAACAGGCGTTTTAAATTTTCGAGAGATAAATAGCGTTTTAAAAACAGCAGTATAATGGGGTATATAATATAGAACTGCCATTCTACGGATAATGACCAGGTATGTAGCAACCATTTTTCATAGGCGCTCGCATCAAAGTAACCAGATTCATAAAAATAAGTAATGTTTGATAGAAAAGTGATGCTGCTAGCGGCATGCTTACCTAGGGTTAGATAGTCGAATGGCGGCAATATAAACCAAGTAACGAATAATAATATGAAGCAAAGAGCAGCGAGCGGGGGAATAATTCTATTTGCTCTGCATAAATAAAAATCAGCTAAATTTAATGAATCCGTGTTTAATCCTTTAAAGATAATACCAGTCATTAAAAAACCAGAAATGACAAAGAAAATATCGACACCAGCAAAACCACCGGGCGCGATGCTCGGATTAAAATGGAACAATACGACAGCAATAAGTGCGATTGCTCTTAACCCATTTATATCGTTTCTAAATTTTACCATGTATACCTTCAGACGTAATTGTCGTGATCTTTGCTTCCAATGTATCGCAACATTCGATTCTACGTCATTGTCACCTTTCATATACTATTTTAAATCACGGTTTCCAAAAAGAAAGCTTTAGCTACAAGAGACATCAAAATTATGATGAGAGATAGGAGTAAGAGATACGCGATATATTAATTGAATGTGGCGAGTGTCTTTAGAATATAAAAATTAAAAAGCCCGCAATAGATTAATCTATTGCGGGCTGAATATACGCAACGGTTATTGCTTAGCTAAGCGCAGTACTCAGTAAATCATTGAATGTTTTACTTGGGCGCATAATTGCTTCTAATTTAGTTGGGTCTGCGTTGAAGTAGCCACCAATATTGACAGCTTTGCCTTGAACTGAATTTAGCTCTTCGACAATTTTTTGTTCATTTTCAGCAAGACTTGCAGCTAAAGGCGTAAATTGTGCAGCGAGTTCTTTGTCTTCAGTTTGCTCAGATAGGCTCTTAGCCCAGAACAGAGAAAGGTAGAAGTGACTACCGCGGTTATCCAGCTCACCAGTACGGCGTGATGGTGACTTACCGTTATCAAGTAGCATTTCAGTTGCTTGATCTAGTGTTGAAGCAAGTACTTTAGCTTTAGTGCTGTCTGTTTTCTTCGCTACGGCTTCTAGTGAAACGGCTAACGCCAGAAATTCACCGAGTGAGTCCCAACGTAAATGGTTTTCTTCAACAAGTTGCTGTACGTGTTTAGGTGCTGAACCACCTGCACCTGTTTCAAACAAGCCTCCGCCCGCCATTAACGGAACAATAGACAGCATTTTAGCACTTGTACCGAGTTCCATAATTGGGAATAGATCGGTTAGGTAATCACGTAAAATATTACCTGTCGCTGAAATTGTATCTAGGCCACGAACAACACGTTCAAGTGTGTAACGCATCGCACGTACTTGTGACATGATCTGAATGTCTAAACCTTCAGTGTCGTGATCTTTAAGGTATTCATTTACCTTAGTGATCAGTTCATTTTCATGCGGACGGTAGCGATCAAGCCAGAATACGACGGGAGTATCGGAATCACGTGCACGTGTTACTGCTAGTTTTACCCAGTCGCGGATTGGTGCATCTTTAACTTGGCACATACGCCAGATATCGTCTTTTTCAACGTTTTGAGTCATCAGTACTTCACCAGTGTCGACATCCACAATACGTGCTTCGCCTGTTGCTGGTGCTTCAAACGTTTTGTCGTGTGAACCGTACTCTTCGGCTTTTTGTGCCATCAAACCAACATTTGGTACGCTACCCATAGTGACTGGATCAAATGCGCCGTTGGTTTTACAGAATGCGATTATTTCTTGGTAAATACGGGCGAACGTTGATTCTGGGATCACGGCTTTAGTGTCTTTTGGACGACCATCTGCGCCCCACATCTTACCGCCACTACGGATCATAGCAGGCATCGACGCATCCACGATAACATCGTTTGGCGCGTGTAGATTAGAGATACCTTTATCGGAATCAACCATCGCTAACTCTGGACGATTGGCGTGACATGCGTGTAAATCACGACGAATTTCTTCACGTTGTGAACTTGGTAAGTCAGCAATTTTATCATAAAGGTTAGATAAACCATTATTTACATTTACGCCAAGTTTTTTAAATAACTCATCGTGTTTTGCAAATGCGTCTTTGTAGAAAATTCTGACCGCGTGACCAAACACAATCGGGTGAGATACTTTCATCATTGTTGCTTTTACGTGTAGCGAAAACATCATGCCGGTTTCGTAAGCATCTTGCATTTCTTGTTCGTAGAAATCACATAGCGCTGTTTTACTCATGTACATGCTATCTATAATTTCGCCATCAAGTAATGCTATTTTTTCTTTCAGTACGATACTTTCGCCAGTATCTGTAAGCAGTTCCATTCTTACATCGCGTGCACGATCTAGCGTTATTGATTTCTCGCCGTGGTAGAAGTCACCTTCACGCATATGTGCAACGTGAGTTTGTGATGCTTGGCTCCATTTAGCCATTGAGTGCGGGTGTTTACGGGCGAAGTTTTTAACTGCTTTTGGTGCGCGACGATCTGAATTACCTTCACGAAGTACAGGGTTTACCGCACTACCAAGTGCTTTCGAGTAGCGTTGTAGAAGTAATTCTTCTTCGTCAGTTTGTGGGTTTTCTGGCAGGTTTGGAATGTTGAAACCTTGAGATTGTAATTCACTAATCGCTGCTTGTAACTGTGGCACAGATGCACTGATGTTAGGCAGTTTAATAATGTTAGTGCTTGAATCTTGTGTCAGACGACCTAGTTCGCTGAGGTTGTCAGATAATTTCTGTTCTTCAGTTAAATAATCTGGAAATTCGGCCAGAATTCTGGCTGCAACAGATATATCACTTTTAACTATATCAATTCCCGCTGTTGACGTGAATGTTTCAATAATAGGTAGAAGTGAGTAGGTTGCTAATAACGGCGCTTCGTCCGTTAATGTATAGATAATCGTTGAATTTTTGTCAGACATATTATTCCCTGGATTACTAGCGTATTGTCCCCCTGTTACTGTTCGGAACATCGTCTGCTAGCGTCTTTTAAATAAGAGCAGATTCTAGAGGGATTGAAAATTGTTATAGCTAGGTTGCAGAATTCGCAACAGCTGTTATCCTAGCAGATGTTCCGTATCTACTTTTTTCATAGTATCATAAAAATCGTACTATCCATCTTGTTTAACTTCAAAATACTTGAAATCATACCACTTTGTAATTATTTACAACGTCAGCACTTGTCATTGAATCGCTATATTTTCGTGTTCGGCAAAACTAAACTGTGGGTTGTTAGTAACCATTTGTTAACTAAAGCTCTACATTTATAGGATCTGAGGTAAGCTTTCTCTATCAATAAATTTTTGGATAAACAGGAAGTTAACGATTTTTATTCTTAACTAATTTATTTACGTAGACTCATATAATTAAATGTTGAACGTTGGTGGAGTAAAATGCTGCGTTGGTTTGAATCGCCATAAGTATTATTTGGTGAAATTGAAGCATATGTATATTTTTCGGAATGCGGATAAAAGGTGTTTTGGTGTAACACCTCTTATCCGACAAACTAAGCTGCCTTCCAATTAATATTTAAGACGACAGTTTTGGATTGATTAAAAGCGAACATTAATTTCTACTGATCGCTGCCAGTAATGAGCCTGCGCCAATAAACATACAGCCGAAAATTCGGTTCTGAATCATAACATGGCGTTTGCTCTGTATTAGGTGAGTGACTCTGGCCGCTAATATTGAATAACCCATCATTACAATCATATCAACAACGACCATAGTAATACCAAGAATCTGCATTTGCTGTAAGTGTGAGCCTAATGGTTCGATAAACTGAGGCAATAAGGCAACTAGAAAAACAATGCTTTTAGGATTGGTTATGTTGATAAATATTGCTTGAGTAAACACTTTCCATGCACTTGTATCCTGGCTACGTTCTAATTCACTGCAGTCGGTGGTACTTTCTCTGAATTTCTGGACGCCTAGATAAACCAGGTAAATAATACCTGCCCACTTGATTGTAAAAAACATGACCTCAGACTGGGCAAGTAATGCACCTAGCCCTGCACCTACAATTGTAATATTAATGATATTACCAACTTGTAATCCAAGATTAGAGATTAAACTACGCTTAAAGCCATGTTTCATGGCGATAGACATGCTATTTACCGCCCCTGCACCAGGGGATATAGCCAGTACGATGCAGGCAATTAAAAATGCTAGCCATAAATCAAAATTCATAGATTACTCCGGTTAATCGTGACAGCTCTGGACTTGAGCTGTAATTGGAGCTAGTTTAATTAGCATTGTTCGTTAGGCATAGCATGTTTATGTTTCTTTCTTCGTAAGGAAAAGTGATGGATACTAAATTTATTGATAGCCTGATTGCTGTTGCAGAGGAAGGATCAATTGCTGGGGCAGCAAGGTCACAAATGATAACCGCTGCCGCAGTCAGCCAGAGAATTCTGTCACTCGAGCGTGAATTTAAATGTAAATTATTCAGCCGAGCTGGCAATACGGTACAGCCAACCGATGCTTGTTTGACCATTCTTCCAAAAGCTAAATCCCTTGTCAGGGAGGCTAGAGATCTACTTGAAGTCGTTCAGGGATCAGGGTTTAGTGGCACGTTAAGGGTCGGGGCTAATTCTACCTCGCTAATGGCTTTTATTCCGGCGACACTTAAGTCAATTCGTACATCGGTGCCTGAAGCAAAGTTTCATATTACACCGGGTAATTCGATTGATTTATACCGGAGTCTAATCAATGGTGATATTGATACAGCAATCATGGTCATGCCTACCTCTGTGATACCTAAATCGTTGAGGTACTGGGTTTTGAGAGATGAACCCTTGGCTCTAATTCATCATAAAAGCATCAAAGGCTCTCTTACTGAAATACTGGATAATAACCCTTATATACGATATGACCCTACTTGTTGGGGAGGGCAGATGTCTGAATTATATATGATTGAAAAAGGGATGACCAAAAATACGATCTTCGATCTCGATTCACTTGAAGCGATAGCTCAACTTGTTTCTGAAGAGGTTGGTGTGTCAATGGTGCCAATCTGGGCAGGATTAGAGCAGTTTAAAGAAATCATTACCACGGTCATTATTCCTGATAAAAAGTATGATCGAAAAATGGTGTTAATGCATGCTTATCATCCCCGCCAGCCAAGGCTACAGGAACTATTTATGACGCACTTAAGTGAGCTTGAATCGATTGATGTTGTTGCACCATAGGGGCTGTAAAGCACAATGAAGCCCTGATCTAGGTATATCAGGGCTTTGGGTTAAGTTATTAATACATCAAGCTATAGAGTTTACGGCGGTAGTCAGCCACTAGTGCTGCATCAGTCATTACCGATAATAATTCTAAATAAACTTTTCTTGCGCCACCCTCTAAGAAATCATATTCCGTGCTTAAGATCTTAAATAACAATACCATCGCATCGTTATGTTTGTTGGCAATTTGAAGTTGCAGTGCCAGATCATAAGCCACTTGTAAATCATCTGGGTTTGCTTCATACGCAGCTGTTAATGCGATGATTTCCGGTGTTTCAGCTGATTTTTTAGCTGTCTCTAAATGTGAACGTAGCGTTTTATATTGGTTACTTTGTTGTTCATCTTCAGCAAATGTATCAAGTAATGCTTCAGTGGCTTCAACTTGATGTGAACCGAGTAATGCTTGCGCATAAGCTATTTTGATATCGCTATTATCTGGTGCCAGTTCGTAAGCTTGACCCATTAGTGGCACTGCTTCTGCAAATTTACTGTCCATTAACAACATCTGTGCCTGTTGCAATAATACTTCTTCTTGCTTTGGTAAATGACGACTAATGATTTCACGAATCGCTGCTTCTTCTTGCTCTCCGACAAAACTATCAACGGGCTTACCATCCTTAAAGATGGCTGTCGTCGGTAGGCTTTTGATGCCAAATTGCTGAGCTAATTCAGGATGACGGTCGCAATTTAATCGGGCAAGGATTATTTGGCCATTTAAGCTTTGGGCGATATTTAATAGGCGGGCACTTACTTGGTTTTCTGGCGCACGTTCAGACCAGAAATCAATGACGATTGGCTGCGAGTATTTACCTTGTAGTAAGATCTCTTGAAAATTGTCACTGGTAAGGTCAAGGATATAATTCTGCACTGATTAACTCCGTCAAATTGCGTATAGATATAAATTCGGTATATGAAAGACATATGGGGGATCAAGTTACTATAATCAAGTCTAGTGTATCTATCCATGAGTGAGATCTTGATCACTGTCGTCAAAACAAAAACAACATATATTGATGGTTACCGGTATCAAGGATGTGTTCTAGGATGAGTAAATCTTTATTTATAAATGGTATCAGTTGTGCTCTGCTTGCTTGTTTAAATTCAACCTCTGCGTTTGCCAGCACTAATACGGAAGTGACTACGGAAAGTGGTAATGAGGCGGAAAAATTATCGTATCAAGTTAGTTTTGGGCCAACAGCTGAAATATTGCTAAGTGTTCAGAAAATCACGCGCCAGCAATGGATTACTGCGCAGATGCAATTGGCACCCAGTTGGCATTATCCGTTAACGGCACAATTTAATTCAGCTGATAATAAGTGTAATTTAAACGTTAATAGCGTGAGTAATACTAAACAGGAAAAAGATCGTGTTTGTTTAAAAGCACAAGAGTCAGTTTGGCTAGAACATGCGTTAACGGCGAAAGATCAATTACGTCAGCGTGTGGCATTTGCTTTGTCGCAGATCTTTGTTGTGTCGAGCCAAGAGTCTACATTGGCTAAATACGGTGATGGTTTAGCTTGGTATTACGATCTGTTCGTGAAGCATAGCTTTGGTAATTACCGTGATTTATTGCAAGATATCACCTTGTCGCCCGCGATGGGGGTTTACCTATCGATGCAAGGTAACCGTAAAGCTAATCTTAATGAAAATACTTTCCCAGACGAAAACTATGCCCGTAAAGTGATGCAGTCATTCAGTATTGGGCTATATCAATTAGACATCAGTGGACGAGTTATTTTGGATAAACAGGGGAATAAAATTCCGAGCTATCAACAAGCTGATGTTGAAAACTTAGCCCGGGTATTTACAGGTTGGGATTTAGTCGAAAATAAACGCTATGGTCATCGTCGTAGTGGGCGTTATGACACCTTTATGGCGTTGTCGCCTCAACAGCATGACTACAACGAAAAAGTATTATTTGGTCAGAGTATCACTGCGGGAATGAAAGCAGATAAGGAATTGTTTATCAGTCTCGATATATTATTTAATCATCCCAATGTCGGGCCTTTTATTAGCCGCCAGTTAATCCAGCGCTTGGTGTCATCAAATCCATCATCCGATTATATTAAACGTATTGCAACGGTATTTAATGACAATGGCGAAGGTATACGTGGTGATTTAGCTGCCGTTGTACAAGCTATCTTACTCGATGATGACGTCAAGGTGTAACCACTTCACTGGTATGATATTACGCATGCTATAAGTGATTATAGATGTATATATGCAGGTTTTATGTGTTTCATTCCGTTATATTGTTGAAAACGCTATAAATAGAGCTTATTTGAGTTTCAATAGCGTTTTTGTTACCCTGTTAAGCGTTTTATCATTGGTATCACCATGGTTATAACTGGTGAACTTTTCGTTTTTACTTTTCGATTAAAAAGTATTGCAGGATATATGCTCAAGCATAATTTATGGATAGCTCGTTAAACAAAAATAGTACGTTCAACAAATATAGTATTGAAACCACTGACTACCAAGTCGGTCAAGATAACGTTCAAAAGTGGGGTTTCGATATACATAACCCCGTATTCGGCATTAGCGCCGGCCTCATTTTCTTCTTCCTTTCCGCACTCCTCCTCGTTGACCCAACTACCGCTAAAGAAACATTAAACAGTGTTAGAAATAGCATCATGGCAGACTTTGATGTGTTCTTTATGTGGTCGACTAATTTCTTTGTCTTTTTCACTATGGTATTGATCTTATCGCCGCTTGGTAAGATCCGTATTGGTGGTGTAGGAGCAAAATCAGAGCATTCAACCATTTCTTGGATGGCGATGTTATTTGCGGCAGGTATGGGTATTGGTCTGTTGTTCTGGGGGGTTGCAGAGCCGACGGCTTACTTCACTAACTGGTGGGGAACACCATTTAATGTTGAGCCACTAACGCCTGAAGCAAAATCGTTAGCACTTGCCGCAACGATTTATAACTGGGGTATCCATGGCTGGGCTATCTACGGTATCGTTGCCTTATCATTGGCTTTCTTTGCTTATAACAAAGGACTTCCGCTATCAATTCGTTCGGTATTCTATCCGATAATTGGTGACAGAGCGTGGGGCTGGGCTGGACACATTGTTGATGTTATGGCTGTGCTTGCGACGTTATTTGGTCTTGCGACATCGCTTGGTCTAGGCGCGCAACAAGCGGCAAGTGGTATCAATCACGTGTTTGGTATTGATGGCGGTATTGGCTTACAATTGATTGTGATTGCCTTTGTGACTTTAATTGCGATCTTCTCGGTTATACGTGGTATTGACGGTGGCGTTAAAGTATTGAGCAATATCAATATGCTGTTTGCGTTCGCATTACTTATTTTTGTCATGATCATTGGCTTTGATGTGATAACGGTATCAATTCCTGAAACCCTTATTGCTTATGCACAAAACTTTGTTAGTTTAAGTAATCCTCATGGTCGTGATGATACAGCGTGGATGCACGGTTGGACTGTATTCTACTGGGCATGGTGGATCTCATGGTCACCATTCGTAGGTATGTTCATTGCACGTATTTCTAAAGGCCGTACAGTACGTGAGTTTCTTTGTGCGGTGATCTTTATTCCAACGCTAATAACACTTGTGTGGATGGCGACGTTCGGTGGTATTGCTATCGATCAAGTTGTTAATAAAGTCGGTGAATTGGGTACCAATGGTTTAACTGATATTTCACTGTCTTTATTTCACGTATACGATGCACTGCCGTTTGGTGATGTGTTATCAGTATTATCGATTATCTTAGTATTAATCTTCTTTATTACGTCATCTGACTCTGGTTCACTTGTGATCGACAGCATCACATCGGGCGGTAAGATTGACGCGCCAGTGCCACAACGCATTTTTTGGGCCACTGTAGAAGGTACAATTGCGGGTGTTATGCTATGGGTGGGTGGTACGGAAGTTCTACAAGCTCTGCAAGCCGGTGTTGTAACGACGGCATTACCATTTACGTTTGTATTGCTAATCATGTGTGTCAGCCTCATTAAAGGTCTGAACTCAGAGCGCCATTTATACAAGTAAAAACTGAATTGAAAGTTAAGTGTTAAAGCTTAAGTATTAAATTTAAGTTTGAAAATGACATCTTTTAAAATGTCATTTGGTGAACGCCAACGGCCTCAAATGTATGCTTGAGGCCGTTTTTTGTTCTAGTCAGATCGCAAATTTCACGCATTATAATTTCAACGGTGTGTTTTACGTTATATTTTAGGATATGGGTTATTTTAAATACACACGGAGATATGGATGAATAAAGTAATTCTAAAAGGATTTATCATAGTCCCGACGGCTGATTTGTCTGCGGTTAAGAAAGCGCTAATAAGTCATAAAGAGTTAACGCGTAATGAACCAGGATGCTTGATGTTTAACGTCACTCAATCTGAAATTAACCTTAACCGTTTCGATGTGTATGAAGAATTCATTAATAAGGCTGCGTTTGATCAGCACCAAGCTAGGGTTAAAAACTCAGCGTGGGGCAAGGCTGCCGCTAATGTAGAAAGACATTATGAGATACTTGAGTAAGTTATAATCGGTTAACAATATGTCAGTGAATACAGAGAAAGGAGATTCTGGTGGCAACCCTGCGGGCGTGGTGCTTAATGCCGATAAGCTATCAGATGCGCAAAAGCTAAAGGTAGCGCAAGCGGTTGGCTATTCTGAAACGGCCTTTGTGTCGAATGATGAAGTCGATTTTGAGGTGTCTTTTTTACCACCACCAATGACTATATTTTTGAACAAGGCAGGGCGATGAATTGTGCGTCGATTATCACAGCATCTGTTGGTTTCAGGACGCTAAGATAACCAGTGTTAAAGTGGGTGGCGTCGCGAATAAAATCGGTTCGATGAATGGCTATGATGTAGTCATTTTTATTGTGCTGAATCATTTATAAAAAAACCTATTTATAAGGAACTGTAAATGTCACTTGAGTCTGCAATTACATTTTTTATCGCGATATTTATTTTTGGTATCACGCCTGGACCGGGTGTATTCGCGATCTTGGCGCGAGCCATGGTCGATGGCCCCAAAAAATGTATCATGCTCGCAATGGGGATGATTGGTAGTGATGTGCTTTATCTAATATTGGCCTGTTTGGGTCTTGCTACCATTGCTGAGAACTGGTCCGAAGTATTCACCGCTATTCGTTATTTAGGTGCCAGTTATCTGATTTATCTTGGTTATAAAATGCTGAAAGCCTTACCTCAGATTAAAAGTGACATTCAAGCTGAAACAACAGCGCAGAAAGAAAAAGCAATGTTAGCGAGTTTTACTCAAGGTTTTTTAATTTCAGCCTCAAACCCGAAAGTGATCTTGTTTTATATTTCATTTTTGCCAACGTTTATCGATCTGACCGTACTAACGGCGCAAGATATTGCGTTAGTATCCGTCTTGTCATCGATTGCCTTGATGTCTGGGTTGATGTTGATCGCTTTAGGTGCGAGTCGAATGGCTGGAATGCTAAAGACACCAGCGGCACATCAGCGATTAAACCGAGGTGCTGGTAGTATTATGATCGCAGCAGGTGCGTATTTGGCGATAAGTAAGTAATATTAAGTTTATCTGTAGCCACAAAAGAAAACACGATGAAAATTCTAGCTTTGGTATTTGATGATGGCAAATTTTTGACTTCTCCAGGTGCCTCAGCGGGTACTTATGCCGTTACGATCTGAAATTATTTAATCTTGTCTGTTTTGTTTGAGCAGTAATCCACCTATGATGATTAATATCATATTTTTTATCTACCTTTTCTTCTAAAGTGAAAATTTCCTTGTTCTCTATGGATGCTAGGATTAGTGTAATGATAATTATTTTCATTTGCTGGTCGGGTTTTTGGCTGGGCAGTACAATTGATATCAGGTGAAGTGAATTATGGATACAAATTTAAAGTTTAAAGTTAATCATTGGATTAAAAGCGATCCCGATCCCCGTACTCGACAGGAATTGCAGGCGCTTCTTGATATCAATAATGAAGCTGAGTTGCAGCAACGATTTTCGGGACGGCTTGCATTTGGTACTGCTGGGCTTAGAGGTATTGTTGCCGCTGGTCCTATGAGAATGAATCGCTTAGTAGTACAACAAACTTCTGCGGGTTTAGGTGCATACCTTAAACAACAGGTAAAAGATATTGAGACTCGAGGTGTTGTCATTGGATACGATGGCCGCCATGATTCAAAGCAGTTTGCCCACGATGCTGCAGGTGTACTCGCTGCAATGGGAATTAAAGTTTATTTGACCAGTAAGGTAGCGCCGACACCGTTAGTTGCATTTGGGGTAACTCACCTTAATGCCGCTGCGGGTATTGTCGTAACTGCTAGCCATAATCCGCCTCAGTATAATGGGTATAAGGTATATTGGGGTAACGGTACACAGATCATTCCGCCTCATGATTCAGGAATCGCAGCATGTATAGATAAGGCAGCAACAGAAAGTATTCGTTTACTGACACTTGAAGCCGCGTGTGCTGAAGGTCGACTTATTATGCTGGAGGATGATTACTATCAAAGCTACCGCCAAGGGATAAAGGATGCAGCTGTGCTGCAGAATCATACCCGGCCAGAGTTAGTGAGCCTATCCTATACTGCCATGCATGGTGTTGGCGCCGAAATGGCCGAAACAGTGCTTAACGATGCAGGGATATCTCAGGTTTATTCAGTGGCGTTGCAGCGAGAGCCTGATGGAGACTTTCCGACAGTCAATTTCCCTAATCCTGAAGAGAAAGGTGCGATGGATCTTGTTATTGCCGAGGCGCAGAAGCATGATGCAACGCTGGCTTGTGCTAACGATCCTGATGCAGATAGGTTTGCTGTGGCTGTGCGTACAGAGACTGGTAAGTATCAGATGCTCACTGGCGATCAGGTCGGCGTATTATTGGGTCATTACCTCATGAATCACGCAAGTGAACATAATCGTTTAACCTGCACAACTATTGTTTCCTCTAGTCTATTATCGAAAGTAGCAGCTAGCCTAGGTGCTACTTGTTTGACAACCCTGACTGGTTTTAAGTGGTTAACGAATGTGGCTATGGCTGAGCAAAGTGATGATAACCAGTGTTTGTTTGCCTATGAAGAAGCCTTAGGTTATATGGTTGGCTCTATGGTATGGGATAAAGATGGTTTATCTGCACTTGTGGCATTTGCCCAGTTAACGGCAGAGTTGGCTAGCCAAGGACAGACTGTTTGGGATCGGTTAGAAGAGATTTATCGTGAGCATGGGTTTCACTTAAACACTCAGGTGAGTATAGCCCTTCAACCGACGACGCCGAACATTGGGGATTGTCTGCGTAAAGATCTACCGACAGAGATTGCTAATAAACAGGTTTTGAGTACGGATGATATTAGCAGCGGTCTACGAATCTTTAAAGATGGCTCTACAGAGTCAATTGATTTACCTGCTAGTGATGTGCTTATCTTCAAGTTAGCAGGTGGCTCGCGCGTTATTGTTAGGCCGTCAGGCACTGAACCTAAAATCAAATGTTATTATGAAGTGGTCGAAACCATGACCGCTGAAGATAGTTTAGATAGTGTTCAGGCTCGAGCTCAGGCCGAGATGGATGCCTTTATTTTGGTTCATCAGGCATCATTGCCTCAGTAAGTCGATTTTATTATTATGATTTTGCGCACTAATTTGGTGCGCTTAGCTATTTCAAGCACTACTATCGTCCTTTAAAACCTTATTTCAAAGTACTAAAATTTACTGTAACCCTTATTTTCACGTATTTTAAATACATTTTCCTTGTGATCTACGCCTACTTCCCCCAAAACTATAGACTTGGCTGAATTTTTGCTTTATCTATATATAAATGAATATGAATATGCGTAAACAAGGATGAACATATGCAGAAGCTAAAACAAATACCCAAGTGGGTTAAAACGACATGTCCTTATTGCGGTACCGGTTGTGGTGTCGAAGCGCAAGTAAATCAAGATAACTCCGTTACTATTCGTGGTGATGAATCACACCCAACCAATTTAGGTAATCTTTGCTCTAAAGGATTAACGCTAGCCGATACCCTAGTCCCAGAAGGACGTCTTACCGAATGTTATATTCGTGGCCAAGCGCAGAGTATGGAAACCACATTAAGCTATGTTGCATCATCGTTTAACAAAGTGATTGCCGAGCACGGCCCTGATGCTGTAGCCTTTTATGTATCGGGTCAGTTACTTACCGAAGATTACTATATTGCCAACAAATTGATGAAAGGTTTCATCGGCAGCAGTAATATTGATTCTAATTCACGTCTGTGCATGTCTTCTGCTGTTGTCGCTCATAAACGAGCCTTTGGTGAAGATGCAGTACCTGCCTGTTATGCCGATATTGAAGAAGCTGAACATATTTGTTTAGTGGGCTCGAATCTCGCTTGGTGTCATCCCATTTTATTCCGCCGTATTAAACAGGCGAAAATGGCAAATCCGAATTTGAAAATAACTGTCATCGACCCGCGTCGCACGGACACCTGTGATATAGCGAGTTTGCATTTAGCTATTCGACCGGGTACGGATGTCGCACTTTACAATGGTTTGTTAGAATTTCTTGATCAAGAAAATGCATGTGACCTCAATTATATCGCTCAACATACCGAAGGTTTTGAAGAAGCACTCGCGTCTGCTTATCAATCAACACCAAGTTGGGCTGAACTGGCTGAATTCTGTAATCTTGAACTCGATATTATGATGGCTTTTTTCCGTCGTTTTACTGATATTGATAAAACCTTGACGCTATTTAGTCAAGGTGTCAATCAGTCGACCAGTGGTACGAACAAAGTAAATGCAATTATTAACTGTCACTTAGCGACAGGCCGTGTTGGTAAACCGGGCGCTAGTCCATTTTCTGTGACCGGTCAGCCTAATGCCATGGGTGGCCGTGAAGTGGGTGGCCTTGCCAGTATGCTAGCCGCGCACATGGATTTTACCCCAGAAAGTCATGCACTGGTGAGTGAATTCTGGCATACCGATAAATTGGCGACAAATACTGGTGCCAAAGCTATTGATATGTTTGACCAAGTGCACGAAGGCAAGATTAAAGCAATTTGGATTATGGGTACCAATCCTGTTGTAAGCTTACCGGATTCTGACAAAATTCAGCAGGCGTTATTAAATTGCCCGCTGGTGGTTGTCTCTGATTGTATTGCTAAATCAGATACCATCGCCTGTGCCGATGTATTGTTACCTGCGCAGGGGTGGGGTGAAAAAACCGGTACCGTGACTAACTCAGAACGCTGTATATCGCGTCAACGTGGTTTCTTACCGAGTGTGGGTGAAGCAAAAGCCGATTGGTGGTTATTAGCTGAGGTAGCCAAACGCATGGGGTTTGGTAAAGCATTTAGTTTTGACAGCGAAGCAGACGTATTTTCTGAATATGCGCAGATGACCGGATTTAAACAAGAAACTTTACCGCGAGGTTTAGATATCGCGGTATTAGCAGAACAAGATTATCAAGAGCACCAGCCTATGCAGTGGCCAATACATGGTGACGAGTCACAAGCGCGATTATTCACTGATGGCCAGTTTTCAACACCGTCTGGTAAAGCTAATTTCATCTCGCTTTATTACAAATCAGCGGCAAGTGAAGTCTGTAAAGATTATCCAATGATTTTAAATACGGGTCGTAACCGTGACCAATGGCACAGCATGAGCCGAACAGGGTTAGCAACAAAACTTAACGGTCATATGCCTGAACCGTTATTGTCGATTAACCCACAAGATCTCACCGAACGCGGTCTTGTTGACGGTAGCTTAGTTGCGGTTGAAAGTTTACAAGGTAAGCTTCTAGTACGTACACATGCCACGGTGAGCCAAAACCCTGGTGAGTTATTTCTACCGATTCATTGGAGTCGTCAAAACGCTAGTGCAGGTGCTATTTCTAGTTTAGTAGCTGGACATACCGATCCGTTATCTGGACAACCGGAAAACAAGTATACTCCCGTGAGCGTCAGTGCGTGGTCACATTCATCTCGTGCTGCGTTATGGAGTCAACGTCGTTTACAAGTTGCTAAGATATTACCTATGGTGGATTATTGGGTTGAGCGTCGTTTAGAGCAAGGTTTCTTATATTATCTTGCGAGTGTTGCTGAGCCTGCGACTTTCTTTCAGCAATTAAAATTAGCCTTGTATAATGGCTATATGACCAAGCAAGTTGATTATAACAATGCAGCCGAACAGAAATACCGTTTTGCTATGAGCTTTCAGGACAATTTGGATGTCAGCTTAATGGTAACCCCTGCTAATGATGTTGATGATGATTCTTGGTTAACCAGCTTAACCATGTTAACGCCGGATGTCGGTTTACGTGCAACGCTAAAAGGAGAAGCGGAAACCCCGTCAAGTCGTATGATATGTGCATGTCATCAAGTGACGGAGAATGACATTATTAAAGCCGTCGAATCAGGCGCTGATACTGTTGAAGCTGTTAGCGGTTGCAGCAAAGCGGGGACCGGGTGTGGTTCTTGTATTCCCGAAATTAAACGGGTAATGGCAAGTTGTGAAATTGCCATTACCCTGGTGAGTTAATTCATTGCTAAGAGATTTAACTCATCGGATTAGTGGCTTGCTGGCAGTATATAAAGGTAAATTGTCACAAAGTGGCAAGCGCTACCGAGTAACACGAATATGTGCCAAATAGCGTGGTTATACGGAATACGTTTATTGGCATAGAAGATTGCGCCAATTGAATAAGCAAGTCCACCGGCAATCAGCCAATACAGTGCGCCGGTGGCGAGTTTACCTAATAATTCATCGCCAGAAAAAACAATTAACCAACCCATAATAAGATAGAAAAACAGCGATACCTTCTTAAATCGTTCAGCCCAATAGATTTTAGCTATGATACCAAATATCGCCATTGACCAGACCACAGCAAAGATACTCCAGCCTAATACACCACGCAATTCAATGAGTAATAGTGGAGTGTAAGTCCCAGCTATTAGCAAGAAAATAGCGCAATGGTCGAGAGTTTTTAATTTTGCTTTAGTCGCTGGAACCGTTGCATAATGGTAAGCACTTGATGCAAAAAATAATAAAAACATCGAGATGCCATAAATACTAAAACTGGTAATACGCCAAGGATCAGCTTGTTGTATTGAGGGTACTAATAGTACGATAAGCGCGACGATACTCAGTAATGCACCGATGATATGAGACCAAGTGTTCGCGGCTTCTTCTTTTACACTATAAGGGGCGGCTACCGTACCTATATTCGTTATTATTGGTGTAGCACTGTCTGGCATACATCATCCTCGTTTAGTTGTTCTACCATTTAGACGTACAAGTGTACGCTTAAAGTATTTTAATTTAAAGGCAATAAATTCATTCTATTTTTTTAAAATATTATAAAATGATTTTTTATAATATTAAGGACTATTATCAATGCTATACCCAAGTTACTTCTCTGATGCTATACCAGAGACGAGCAGGGCAGCCGAACGAAGGTATCCTCGACTTCAAGCCTTGAATATTTTCTCCATTCGATTTGCTGATTTTGTATTTTGAAGTAGCTTGGGTATATATAATTGTACTTTTATTTTAAAATGAAGGTTTTAGATAGTTCGATCATTGATATCACAGAAAATAGCAGAGAATAATTATGACAGCATTGAAATTGACATCGAAAATAGTCGTGTGGGGCTTATTGATTGCAGGCGTTGTTGCTGTCATAGGCCACTTTTATTGGTCAAGACCTCTGCAAAACTATCCTGTACTTGAGATCCAAATACAAACATCACTACAAAATAGTGTGAAGGAAAGCTCTTCGCTGGCTCAATTTAGCGGGCAAACTTGGACGGCTAATGATAGTGGGGACGGTGCTAATTTATATCAAATAGATGAGAAAACAGGGAAGGTTATTAAACAGGTCTATGTCAATGACGTCATCAGCTATGACTGGGAATCGTTAGCGCAAGATTCCGGTAATCTATTTGTTATGGATTGCGGTAACAACCAGGGAACCCGTGACAGTCGCACCATTATTAACATAGATACTGACGCACTTATGACAGCGGAGGACGGTTCAAGTATTGCTGCGATTAACACCACTCGTTTTTCAATGGCGGATAAACCTGAAGAAGCGTTAACCATGTATATGCATGATTATGATTGTGAGGCGTCGGCTGTGGTTGATGAAGAACTGTGGGTCTTAAGTAAAAATTGGACGAACTTTCAAAGTCGCTTGTATCGTCTAGATTTAATTGAGATTACTAGCGGTACAGCAAGTGATAAGGTGATCCCAGTGATTCCAGACCAAACACTGAATGTGGACGGGTTGATAACAGCGGCAGATTATAATGCTGACACAGGTCAGCTGGTTTTACTTGGTTATGATAGCAATATGATTTACAAACATCCCTTCATTTGGATTATTCCTGTTGAAAATAAAGACTTGAATTGGGATGTTGCAAAGCGTTTTAACCTTACGCCTTACGGACAATGGGAAAGTATTCTTTGGCAAGGCGAACAGCAATTATTACTGACGGCTGAAGCCAGTTGGGGGAGTGCTGGACGTGTTGGTATTGTGACATTAAGTGCGTTAACAGTATTAGATTAATATCGCGTAAAAGAGTATTCTACTAGCGAAAATTACCAATTTGAGTGCGATATATTAGCGGACATACCACTACTATCGAGGTATAATCCTGCTGTTGATAGCGTGCTCAGCGATTTAATGATTAGCTAGGCGCAGTATGCAAAACGATTTAAAAAATAACTTACAAGATTGTTTACCAGACGATTTACACAATAAGCATCACTATCAAGATTTGATTCGTATTTTTAACCACACATTTTCAAGCGAATTTAATACTCAATTAGTCAAAGGTGATGATGAGCCCATATACATGCCGATGAATACTAATTTTGAACAATATGTAAGTTGTGATCATCACCGTATTATTTTTGCCCATGGCTTTTTTTCCAGTGGCATGCACGAAATTTCGCATTGGTTAGTGGCGGGATTAGCACGTCATCAATTGGTGGATTTTGGTTACTGGTATATTGCTGATGGTCGTAATGCGCAGCAGCAAGCTGAATTTGAAAAAGTAGAAATTGTGCCACAGGCGATTGAATGGATTATTTGTGTTGCTGCAGGTGCTAAGTATCGTGTCAGTGTAGATAACTTATCTGATATTGTTATTGACCGATTGGCTTTTCAGCACAAGATCCATAAGCAAGTACAAATCTATTTAGAAAAAGGCTTATCAACGCGCACGCAAGCTTTGGTTAGTGCACTAAAAGCGTTTTACAAGACCAAACCGCTGACATTAGCAGATTTTGATTATCGAGGTATGTATGAATGCTAAGCCATTTAAACTGGGAATTATTGTTAATCCAGTTGCCGGTGTTGGTGGTAGTGTTGCACTAAAAGGTAGTGATAATGTTGCCTTGCAAGCGCTTAGTTTAGGTGCTATTCCACAAGCGAATAATCGTATGTTACAAGCATTAGGCCAGTTTTCTGAGCTTGCTCAGCGTTTTACCGTTGTGACTGCGGGTGGCGAAATGGGCGAGCGCTGCAGTTTAGAACTAGGGTTTAATGTTGAAGTTGCTTATAGACCTAAAAATGATGTCACAACCGAGCAAGATACCTATGCGGCAGTTGATGCATTATTAACGCAAGGTATTGATTTGTTATTGTTTGCTGGTGGAGATGGTACCGCGCGTAATATTTGCGCCACCATTAACGATACCGTCCCTGTATTAGGCGTGCCAGCGGGCTGTAAAATCCATTCTGGTGTTTATGGTGTGACCCCTAAAGCTGCAGGTTGTGTTGTACGTCGACTGATCTTAGGCGAACTTGTTACCTTGGCTGACGCTGATGTCATGGATATTGACGAAGTCGCATTTCGTCAAGGTACAGTTAAAGCGAAACGTTATGGCGAGATGATGGTGCCGTCTGATTTACGGTATGTACAAAGCGTGAAAATGGGTGGTATTGAGTCGGATGAATTAGTGCTAACAGACATAGCTGCCGATGTAATGGCAGATATGGAAGATGAATATTATATTATGGGTTCCGGATCAACGGTGGCATTCACCATGGCTGAACTGGGACTGGATAATACTTTATTAGGTGTTGATGTTGTGCATCAGCATAAATTGATCGCTTCGGACCAAACGGCTGCGCAGTTAATCGCGTTGACGGAAGACAAACCCTGCAAATTAGTGATCACCTTAATTGGTGGTCAGGGCCATATTTTTGGACGTGGAAATCAACAACTGTCGCCGCAGTTGATTAAACAAATCGGCAAAGAAAATATTATTGTGCTGGCAACCAAAACGAAGCTGTCGGCATTAGCAGGGCGTCCCTTAATTGTAGACACAGGGGATGCTGAATTAGACCAAGCATTATCAGGTTTTATTCGTGTAACTACAGGTTATCGTGATTACATCATGTATCGTGTCGCCAACCCAGAGTATGAGGAATAATCATTGTCTAAAGCTACTTATCAAAGCAAGCTAATGGAAAAGCTTGATGGATTTGTAGAACAAGGAACGTCGGATCAACTATTTGCGGCTGAATATTTGCATGGCCACGTCACTTTCGCAACAGCGAAGTGCGAAAATATAGGTAAAATCTATCCCCACGACATTAAATTTCAGGTCGTGAACAGTTTGCGAGATGCACTTGTTGCTAATGAGTTAACCCCTCAGAAACAAGAGCTGGTACTTAGCATGTGGGATGCGATCAATAAACATTGATATTCGATAACATGATTATTAATAGCTACCCTCGTTAATTTTGTACTATAAATTAATGTTGTTTGTCAGTTAAA
>Ga0209291_1001389_pt1 | contig 21612 bp, 30 predicted proteins | sample GOMGulsemesocosm_FD_184633 | JGI IMG/M metagenome (GOLD analysis project Ga0209291, IMG submission 184633) | Methane-oxidizing microbial communities from mesocosms in the Gulf of Mexico - GOM9B Gulf of Mexico (SPAdes) (version 2) | ecosystem: Environmental > Aquatic > Marine > Cold seeps...
GATTTGAATCAATTACTTCATCTTGTTTTAATTGTTGTGCCATACCTCCAAATTAATAAGCTTAATGAAAATTATTCAAATTATAATATAATCATTTCATCTCAATTCATTACAAATTAAACGCCCCCAATCACTTGGAGCCTTAATATTATTACTTATAATCAATTAATCTTATGATTCCTTAATCTCAGCATCTGGTGCATTTCTCGCTACTGATGCAATACCATTTTCCATTGCTGATTTGGTTGTATACATTTCACTTCTACCAACACTTTGACCATTAGAAGCATTTAAGCTAAAATAATGTTGACCATTCTTAGCAATTTTTCTTTCAAAGCGTTCATTGATTTGCGAATTAGCTTTAACGGACGTTATACCATTTTCAGCTGATGCTTTAGCTTTATAGCCTTCACTTTGGAGTATTGTTTCATGATTACCAGCTTTTAGATTAAAGTAGTATTCATTATTTTTATCTGATTTGAATAAATTAAAGTATCCCATGTTGTTGTTTTTAGTTTGTAGTGAAGATAGTAATTAAATTTCTATTTTTTGTCAAAAGTGCCATTTGGGACATTACCATCACTTAATACGGTCATCAATTATTTCAGAGAGCCAAGGTGAATTTATAGCATATTTTATTTTTAAATCATTAATCTTCTCAAGTTCTTCATCAGATAAATTTCTATCTTCTGGAAGTTTAATCGTTTTACCTCCTGAGTATTGATTTCCATCCACACTGTACTCATAATCAATTAATCCACGATAAGATATAACACCAACATTAGTCACTATTGCATAAGTAATTTTTGAGTCTTCAAGCTGATTTTCTATATAAACTTCTTTTATTTTTATATAAATAAATATTACTATCATGATTGATAATATTATTAACCCTATCTTTTTATCTTTAGACTTCATTATTTTAATATTTTATTATTTATATTGAAATTAGGATTTAAAAAATACAAATCATTTAATCCCTCTATCGCTATTGACGGAACACTTAAAGATTTGAATTCTCCAGTTGCATGACCACCAGCAAAATTAGCGACAGAGCCAAAAGCAAAATCAACCCCAACATTTAATATTGGCTTATAACTCAAACCTTCACTAAATAAAGAATTCAAACCACCTGATGGTGACCAGTCAAACAAAGCGTCTGCCCCACCAAAGCCTAAACTAACTGCCAAAGGTGACTTATTAAAAAACACACCTACCAAACCTGCAGAAGCAACTGCAGTATAATCAATTTTAGAAAAATTGCCTTCTTGTTGTCCTAGTTGAACCGCACCATTTAATAAAGAGCCTTGTATGAAACTTGAACCTACTTGCCAATAGACTGCTGATTTAATTCCCGCTATCCCTCTTCCAATAGCTCCTGTTGTAGCCAACTCCATTCCAGCTCTTATATTTGCATCAAAAAACTTTTGTTGACCAGGGTCTCCAAAAATAGGATTCATAGTTGTATTAGCTGGTCCTTTTAGTTCTCCTTGAAAACTAGGGTTATTAATTACATATTGAATTTCAGAAGGCATTCTAGCTTGTCCCTCAATAAATGATTGATAATGATTGTTTTTAAATTCCTTATCAAAACGAATTTTATCCTCACTTACTATATCTCTATCTCTTAATATTAATTTATCATTTTCTTTCGCAATAGCATCTCCTGAAAGCGGTCCGTAAATTTTACTACCATTTTTTAATAAGTGTTCTTCCAGTCCTTCCAATTCGATTGCATCAAGAACTCTATTTCCACTAAAAGAGTAAGGTGTATAATGTGGATATTTTGCAGTCAACGGGTCAACCGCAAAGAACCTACCAATTCTCGTATCATGCATTCTGTACTTATAATTTACAGAATTACCTTCTCCTTTTATCTCATCATCCTTCTCTTGACCTTGGAAGCCGTATCTATAACATCTACAGTACTGAAAAAAACATAAATTAGCCTCTCTTCATAAGCTATTTCATTTCAATCTCAGACTTTTTCAAAGAACGTTTCTTTTACAGTTCAAAGATAACAAACTATCACAAAAAAACAAACTTCTGAACATAAAAAAAACCAATCAAATCAATGATTGGCTATACAATACAACTATATTTTATTTTTTATTTCAACGGATGAAAAGCATTAATCATTCTAAGGTGTTCAGACATATCTTTTCTTAGATATATTTCTGTTGAACTTGGATATTTATGACCAGCCATAATCTGAACTTCATCTAGTGGTTTTCTATTAATATTCAGCCAATTTGAAATCACACTTTGACGAATAGTTTGAGGATTTAAATTCTTATCCAAAAATAAAGGTTTAAATGATTTCACTAACGCATTTATGCCATCACCCGAGATTGGAACACCTCGAAGAGAGATTAAAAACGAATCAGACTTGACACATAGAAGTCTATTTCTCACCTTCATATACTTAAGAAATATCATTCCTTGTTCTGACGAAAAACATAAAATTCTACCTCCATTTTTCTTTGACTTTTTTACTCTTACCGTACCTAAATCAATATCTATATCTTGAATTTTCAAGTTTGCCATCTCACCCAATGTTAACCCTTGATATATAAATAAGCTCATTAAAGCTCGATTTCTCTCCTTCATTCCATTGTATCTCTCTTCTCTATTAAGTAACAATTGTAACTCTTCATAACTAAATAAACTATCAAATACAACATCTCTATTTCTATCAACTTTTATGGAGTATCTCTTACACGGATGGTCATGTCGAAGTCCAATTGATACTAAATAATCATAATAAGATTTGATAGCACAGAGTATTCTTGTTGGTGTAGTTCCATCATAATTTTCTTGTACTATTTTCATATACTTGACTATGTCCATATAAATAAACTTTTCAGTGTTAAAATGTGTTGATTTAAAATTCTCAATTGTTCTTATATAACTTGCTGTAGTTGCTCCTGTGTACCTACTCAGTAAAAATTGTTCTAAAGTCTTTTTTTTCATTTTAATCTTAATTAATAGTAAATATTTTGTTTCTTTTTCTTCTTCTTGTATAAACTTGAACTGTATCAATTAGAGAATGACCTAGAAATTTACGTACAAAATCTATATCAGCTCCTTTCTCCAATAAATGAGTAGAGATTGAATGTCTCAAATTATGTAATGTGATATTCTTATCAATTATCTCTTCATTCTCTGTTCTATTTATCATCGACTTTAGTCTATTATTTATAGTAGCCCCAAGCATTCTTCTACCACTTTTGTTTATTAAAAAAGCACTCTCTAGATGATATGTGTTCTTTAAGTAATCATCTCGAAAATCAATTAAATATGCTTTCAAATACTTCACAACAACATCACTTAGTGGTATTTCTCTAAGCTTATTTCCTTTACCGTTTTTTACAATTAAATACTTACTCTTTAAGTTAACATCTCGACAATCCAATTTCTCAATTTCCGTTCTTCTTAGTCCACATCCATATGCCAATGATAGTATAGCTCTTTCTTCTTCATTCTTCGTGACATCATATAATTCGTTAATTTCTATTAATGTTAATATTTCACGTTCAGTATTCAAACCATTATAATAAGCAGGTAAATAAACTATTGATTCCAAAACTCTAGAATCTAATAGCATATCAAAGAATAATCTTAAGCTGAAAAAATTAATGTTAATCATGCTCTTACTCAATATACCATCACCCGTAAATTTTTTCCGTGTTGTGATATACAAATAATAATCTTTCATTAATTCAGCATTAATTTTCTTCACAGAAGTAACTCCATTCGATTCAAGCCAGTCCAAAAACTCTTTAACACATGACTGATACATTTTTGAATTTCTAGTTGTTTTATATCCTTTTGACAAAATCAGTATGTCAAATGATTTATATAGCTTTTTATATTTTGTGGTTGATATAGTTAAATTTTTATTCATTTTTTTATTTTTGTATTTGTTCCTATTTGTAAATTCCGAACGCTAATGACGTATCAGCTATTTTTAGTGAGTTTGAGTGTTCGTTTTAGTGATTGTTTCTAGTTGATTCATTAATTCTAACTTAATTTCATCTCTCATTTTTTTGTTATTATCATTCTCTGTGATTTCATACACATAACCTCTATTTTTCGAACCACCCACAATAGTTATGTACTCTAAACCGAGTAATATCTTGATATGCTCAAACACTTGGGTTTTACCTAATTTTAATGCTCTTCTCAATTCTTTCTGACCAAATTCACCTCTAACTGAATTACATTTATCCGATTTTATATATGATTTTAAACTTTCAAAAAACTGACGAGTCGTGCTTGTTAATTCATCTATTTTTAAGATTATAGCATCAAAAAATAAGTCAATTGCAATCTCAATATCTTCAATTGTTGTTACTAGTCTTCCGTGACTATCTCTTTCTCTTTGAAACTGATGTAATCTTGTGATTTGCATGATAAAACCATGAAACTGATGATGTAATCTTCTTTTCATTTTTGCTGTATCAGGCAACCTTAATTGAGTTGCATATTTATTTACAACATCATAATTTTGTATCAAATGAAGAATACCTTGTAAAAATATTTTTGCTTCTTCTTCTTTTGATTTATCTATCAATCCAGCATACATTTGACTTGTGTATTCGTTAATTTTCTCGGTCTGATAATTACTCTCATCTACACCAATGACAATACTTCTTGATTGGTTATCAAAATAAACATTTTGTTTGGTGGTAGCTACTATCGAAGAGAATTGACCACGAACAGTATTATCAATTGTTGAATGACTACCTGACTCATTTTTTCTTACTGACGAATTTGTTATTTCTGCTCCACTTTGCAATTCTCTAAATGCTAACATTGCATTATCACCAACTGCATCAAAATCTTGTATCACAAATAACTTATTTACCAATTCTTCTTCATCTCTGTAATACAAATTACTATCTGTTATTCGTGTTAAATTAATTTTCTTGTCATTTGGTACGCAATCTAAAATAGAGTTCACCAAATGACTCTTACCGCTTCCAGATGATGCTTGAACTATAGCATGTAAAGGCTTATCAGTTATCAATGTCGTAGCAACAACATACAATAGCATTCTTGAACGTTCTTCACCAATGACTCCTGTAGATTCTAATAAATTATCAATTCTATTTATTAGATTTTTTTCACTTAAAAACTCAACAGTTTTCTTTCTAATTGATGGTGTTAATTTCTTAGTAACTTTCTTTTTACTATCACTCTTATTCTTAAGTAATTCATCTCTATGATTTTCTAACAACTCACATAATTTAACCAAATCACTAACAATAGTATTGGCATTAATATTTTTAGAGTCACTTATCTTTTCAGCAAACTTCTCTATTTTTTGTTGACTGTATAAGTCTAGACGTTCTCTCGAAATAAGTCTATTATCAGTATCTTGAATTTTCAAAGTCACTTTCATAGTATCAAAGCGTTTTGGTACATCACCTAGCACATCATATTTGAAGTTATTTGAAGCGTATGTCAGTTTATTCATACTATGAATGATTAAATCATTTTTAATCACTTCTTCTTTTTTTTCTTCTATTTCATCTTTAAAATATTCAATAATATCGGTACGATTTTCACTACTTTCAACTGTATAATTATTCAGCAATTCTAAAACATCTTCTTCATCACCATTGACCCAAACGGAATTAACTGTTTGATTCAAATTGAGTATAACGGTTGAAATTTTCGCATCTGTAATCTGCTTAATTTTAGACTCTATTTTTTTATCTCTATGCTTACTGACTATGACTATTGTTTCAAGTGTTTTAATTGACTTAATTGCTGTTAATATATCATGAGACAACTCACTTTCATTTAATGCTAAAACTTCATCTTTATTTTCTAACACACCAGACTGAATTAATGTTGATGCTTCATAAACATCTTGAACGATATACAGTCTTTTAGAGAGAGAACTTGGATATTTTGGGTATACACCACTTTTATTTAAATATGAACGTGTTTGTTGTTTTAATTTTATACGAGTTGAATGAAAATTCACGATTTCATTATTATTATTTCTTAATGGAAATACAATACCATAACTACCAAAACAAGTATATGCTTTAACTTTGGGTGAATTTACATTTGCAGAACTTTTCTTTAGTACTCCAACTTTAATATATGGTGCTTTAAACTCATCTGTTTGGTTATGATGAAATTGACCAGAATTGAAACCAATCGCAAGCTTAGAATAATCTAATTTTTTAGATTTTAAATATTCTTGTGGCTTAATTGACTTTTGGTTTCTAAGTCCATTTTCGAATGAATGAAATAGACATTCTAATAACTCAGTTTCAGAAGTTACACTCACTTTTTTTGTTTCTTTTTTCTTTATACTCTTATTTAAATTCATTTAATTATTTTTTTGAAGGTTATTTAAAATACTTCAATAAAAAACAGCCAACAGTATACGGATTCCCCCGTCAATAAAGGAATTAGTATCATTGTTTATTTATTTTTTTGACATAGATATTCCATAAGCTGAATTTCAGCTACATCTATATCAATCAAGATGTTTTATTATTAAAGTTGCCCATTGCTATGGGTCTTATACTTTTCTTAGAAATCATATAGCTTTTCTCACGAGCTATACTTAGATTTTATTCTATTAGAAAATTATATTCAAACACGCCTCCCAACGATTAAATGATATTTTCAAATCTTTCTTTTTTACTTTATTCTATATTACATTTTTTCATTCATCTCTTAATTTATTAATTAGTATTCAATTTATTTTCAGACTTTATCTCTGAATAATTTAAACATATACCTTTATTTCTCCACCACCAAATTTATTTTTCTAACTTATCTTCAAATTTCATTTCAACCCAATAGTTTATCTATGTTTCTGAGACGAATTAAATTTTGAAAATTGTCTGGAGTGATATAATAATCAAACTTATTATGTCTAATTCTATATAGTTTACCCTCATCTTCCAAATCAAAGAGCCAACGTACAATGAATGTATAGTCATCATTATATGCACCTGATATACCTTCGTAATGATTAATTACTTCGTCTATTGTAAAGTAACCACCATAATTACCCAATTCTTTTAGTATTTGCTTTTCTGTTATCATATAGATGATATGAAATATTTTATTGAAAGTTTAATTTATATATTTAAAACATAGATAAATTGTCATAAACGTTTAACAATTCTTCTTCTCTTATACCTAAATAAGCCTTAGTTGTTGAGATTGAACTATGTGAGAAAATCTCACTAAGCATAAGAAGTGAATGTTCATTTTTATTCATTGAATACACTTTTCGTCCAAATGTCTTTCTAAGTACGTGACTTTTGAATTCAATATCTAGATTATACTTTTTTGCTATCTTTTTAAATTTCCAATTCACATATTGTACTGTAAATGCTTTCTTTTCATATTTGTTTAAAAAAATTAGTTGGTCATCTCTCTTTGGTTTCAATTTTTTATGACACTTCACAATTATTTTTTGTAAGTCAACTGCGACTCTAACTTTTCTATACTTTTTTGTTTTTTTCTCAGTTAATTCTACTTCTTCTTTCAATAGTAAATCACTCCATTTCAATTCGAGTATATCAGAAATTCGAATTCCAAAGAATGACCCAATTGAAATTAGTAACATAAACTTATAGTCTTCATTTTTTTCCATTTTTTGAATTAAAGTCATCATTTTATCCCATTCTAAATAAGTTGCTGTTGTTCTTGTACCTTTTTTTGACATAGATATATTTTTATAGTTATATCTATATTATACGGATAAATATTTCGGAAACCTCCTGTTTTAATGGTAAATGAAAGGTTTTTGTCACATGCTAAAACACCAATATAACGGGGAGTCTTACTGGGTAAGAGATAAAGTGAAATCCCTTTAACTTCTCATAAAAGTGAAATAACACTTTACTTTGTCTTGAAAATTGTCTATCATTAAGAAAACTTAAATTATGAGCAGAATCACAGTACACATTTTTACCGCAGGAAATCGTCACCACGCAATGACCTATGAAAATAATATTGACTTATTACCAATTGGATATCAATGGAAACATGTTGAAGTCAAAGCATATCCATTAAATGATAAAAAATTTCCTCTGCTACCTAATTCGTCAAATGAAATCAAAGATGAAATAGATGAAATAGATGAAAACGGTTTTATCCATTTTGATTTTAGTAAGAATCAATATGACCAAGAACTATAAGATTTGAATCTGCATAGCAGATCCAAATCTCTTCGAAAGTTCTAATCATTCATTTCCAAGCAGACCATTAAATGCTATTTCTCTAAATCCAGTAAGAAGTAGTGGTTTGACCGTACATAAAAACTTTTCATTTTTTATAAAATCTCTTCCCATTTGATTGATAGAGTTTTCGTAGTCATCATTTACTACAAATAGTATTTGAGTACCTGAGGCTGATTTATAGTTCCACGAAACAAGCTTTAAACTTTTTGATTTAGAGTCATATTGATATAGACGAATTCGAAATTGATACTTTGTAACATCTTCTTGATACAATACTTGAAATGGAAATTCAGATTGATAGAGCCAGCCCTCTATTCTTGTATCTTCTAAATCAATGGGGAATATAGCATCTTCAACAAGAAGCAATCTTATATATTCGTTGGCACGGTTAAACGGTTCCATAATTAATCTATATCTAATTTCATTTTAAGTCTATTCATCTTAAATTCTTGGTACATATCGTTATAAATTTTTTCTTTAAAATATGTATCATTTAAGAGTGAATCAAATAACTCTTTTTCTTGTGATTTAAGTTTTTCATAATTAACAACATGATATTTATCTCGGTAGATGTCAATTCTAAAATTCTTTTGTTCAAACAAGGTTCTTGAATCATTTTGGTGACATTGGTAATAGTTAATAATGTAGGTTATATAATCATCATTTGAAACTCGTAATCTCTTAATCGGATAGTCTCCGTAGAAGTAATATTTATCTACTGGTTCATCTAAATCAATTTTTCTGAAATCAAACTCAGATAGTCTATTTTTCAATATGGCTGTAATCTCTTGGTTCATAGCTTTAAACTTATTTAGTATTATATATTAAACAAACTTTTCTCTCTTTTGTAAAATGTACCCGAACCACCTTATATAATATAATTATAAAAAATAATATATAATAGTAATTAGACTTAGTGATACCTAAACTTTTATTCTCTACATCATTATTTGATTAAACTTTAGCATAAAAAACGACTATAACTAATGAATAAAAACAAATTATAAACCATGTACATTTTAACTATTAAATCCTTTAAAGAAGAGATTAAAAACTTCCTTTTAAACAATTATCCAATTGATGCTTACAATAATTATTACACAGATTATTTATTATTCCTTGAACTATTAATTTTTAAAACTAGCCAAGATTATAGTGACTACAATCGTCACATCATTAACGCTGTAAAAAATAACAATTCAAAATACCAGAGAAAGTATTTGATTCAAGATTATCAATTCACTTTACCTAGTACAAAAACACGAAAAGAAATATCAAAAACGATACTTACTAGATTGATAAAAAATAGACACCCAAAAGCAAATTGTAAACGCAATGTTTATCTATTAGAAATTATGAAAAAAGACCTAATTGATATGAATATATTAATTGAAGAACACAACGTACAACAGATAAAGACCAAAGAGGTTTCAGCTTATATTCAAAGCATTTATTCACTTAACTTTAAAAGACCAATAACATTATTCGAAAATGAAAAAATAGAGTTTGAAATAACTGGAAACTATGTTCAAAATGAGACAAGTGATTTTGTTTTTGATATTAATGAATTGATGAATTTAATTCACAAAGTCCCATTAAAGAAATTCATTAGAAACTATCGATTAATGATGAAGCTTAATAATGAAGGGTATGCCATAAAAACGATTGGAGTTGGAGACAGAACATTTCATAATTTGAGTTATTTAAGTAAAGAATTTAGAGCTATACTTATAGTACGTATTACAGGTAATAATCTTGTATCAAAAGATATTGTATCGTCTTTCCCTATGTGGCTTTCAATCCTTAGTAAAAATGAAGCTTTATATGATGATATTGTATCAGGTAAAATAAAAAGCTTATTCGATAAAATTGAACTTCTAACTTGGTTTAACGATAAAAGATATATGTCTAAAAAGTATGACTACTTAAGAACTAAATTCATTTTTCTTTATGGTTTTGACACTTCAGTCTACCGAGACTCAAAAGGATGCATGTACGAGCTCCTAGCACAGTCTGAGAGTAATTATATTAACGCTATCTGTAAGCAATTAACTCACAAACACTTTACAATACATGACCAGATTTATATTGATAAAAAAGGTGCAAATGAATTAGATGAAGCTATTAAAATTGCAGATAAAAAATTACATTTCAAACCAATTTGGACATAAAAAATTCCCCGATTATTAGAAATATAAATCGGGGAATTTCTTTACTTTATTCGGTTGCAAAAAAGTAAGCAATAGAATGATACCACTTTGGCTTAAGAGAAGTAATTTGTTCTTCATAAATAGAAGTAGAATTACCACTTTGTTTTAGTTTGTTTAGTGCTAAATAAGATTTGGCATAGATTACTTTTCTTATTGGAAGTCTTGATGTTGGTATTGAGGTACCATAAGCTATTAATTCACTCAATTGACTTTCTAGTTCTTTAGGGTTATTAGACAACTTTATGTTTGAGATTTCACTTACTTTATCACTTATGAAAGCTTTCTCTATCGCATCTTTTTCTTGCTGTTCTGCTCTAATCTTATCAGCTTGTTTACTGATACCCTTTCCTACTGAAGCCATGGTATTTCCAAGAATAGTATCCTTAAAATCTTTTTCTTTAGATGAGTCATTGGATATTGAATCTAATTTATCAGAATTTGTTGCTACTTTTTTGACATTTCTGATACTAACATTCCAAACGTCTCTCGACAACTCACCTGTCTGTGCTTGAATTAAATTCTTAATTTTATTTTCATCCCTATTGATATCGAGTTCTTTTTCCAAGGTAATCTCTAATTCTTGGATTCCGCTTGAACCACGATTCTGTACATTTGGCTCTCCTAACATCATTCTATACCTTATTGTGTGAGAATATTTATTCATAACTGTCATATTTAATTATGTCAAATATACGGATTTATACCAATTCGTCATAATTAAATATGACTATAAATTCAATTGATAAAACAACCTTTGTGTCATAAGTTAAATTGACAGAATAAGTGCTAGAAAAACAAGAACTTTCAAATAAAATTGGCAATAGAATCAAAACAATTCGAAAGGGTAAAGGTATATCGCAAGCAGAATTAGGTCGAATATGTGAAAAAGATAAACAACACATTGAGCTTATCGAAAATAAAAAAATATCTCCAAATATCTACACACTCTATATTATAGCAGTTGCTTTAGATATAAGTTTAAGTGAACTTTTAGATATTTAAAAAATAAAAACAACATAATATTTGGGGGTGTGAATTAATTTTCATACCCTTTTTTTATGCACAAACTATTTTACTTATACTCAAAATATTCTCACAAATTAATATCAAATTTTATGAGAATGACTTCATTATTATATCAAATTAATGATAATAAAAACCTGACGGATAAACAAAAAGTGAAAAGATTAAACTTAGTATTGAATGAATTTGAAAGAAATACGAAACATCTATCTAATGACATGATTATTTATCATACACAAGATTCAAATTCACTTAAATTAAATAACAATCAACAAGTATTTCATCATTTGAATATGGAATTTAAATATATATTAAACTGATGAGAGATTTTGAAGAAAAGAGAATTTATTTGATTAGACAAATGAAGTTATTAACAGCAACTAATAAACTAGTTATGGATAAGTTTAAAATACCGAAAATCAAAGAATTAATTCAAGAAAACAATGGTCATTTTCAAAAATTAGTGTATAACAATCGTAATTATTATATGTTATTCGCTCATGAAGAAGTGATTGAATTAAGTATAGATATTATGACTTTCGTTTACTCGAATATAGACGTAACTGAACAAATAGTTAGTGGCAGTTATAATAGAATTGTTGAATGCTTTGAAGTAGAATTATTCTACCAAAAATATGAAGACTATTATTTGAGTAATTGTACTCTCGATTACGCAAAAAAGAATATTTTATCAATGAAAAAACCAAGGTCAATTGACTATAAAATATTAAATAAGTACAATGAAAAATTATAATTCTGAATGTGAAAAAATATTTAAAATTCTTTTGACTAACGGTTTTACAGAATACTCTAAAAACATCAAAGGAACTGATTCAACTTTCTATATTCTACCTAAGAAAACAACAATAATTGAATTCAATAATAGTATAATTATATTAAAAATTGGTGTAAAATATTATAACGAATCTAGAAAAGTTTTTATTCCATTCAAATACAGGATTCAAATTTCAAAAAATAAAATTATAGAGAAATTTAGCTTTAGTACTGTTTATGATTCTCTGCTCAACTCTATCACTCCGATTTTAGTAAAAAATGGAGTATTTGACAATTTAATCGTCAATTTAGAATAGAAGTTCAAACAAGACGGAGGATCAATCTGCTCAAAGCAGATTGATAATTAAATCAATAAATAATCTAGTAATTAAAAGTGAAACATTATTTGATGGCACGTTGTCACTATCTAATCAAAACTCACCCCGAAGCTCCTAAGAGCATATCGCTATTTAACAACGTAAATATGTTTAAACACCAAACAAACCTTCTAAAACTAACCCCAGCTATCTAGGATAATTGATTTAATAAAAAGTTACCAATGCTATTAGGATGATGCCTATAATTTGCCCATTTATCATTTTCTGATGTTGGATTTGCTCCAAATCTAAGATGATTTTGACGACCAGTAATTTGACTTATCTTAATTTTCGAAAACAAATCACCTGATGGAACTATCCAAGCGCATAAGATATCTCTATGCTCCTGATTATATAATAAAAAAATGTAATATAATAATGGGTGGTTTTTACAGGTATTTACACCAACATTATGTGCAAACCTACCATTTTTCTCTAACCCAAATCTACTTTTTACTTGAATAAATAGTGGATTCACATCTCCTTTTAAATTTACAATTAAATCTATACCATCATCATCTGCATTAGCTGTGTAACATGTGAGTGCACCATTACTACCAAAAGTGATTAATTCAACTACCAAATTCTCAACAATGGTACCCTTTTGTTTATTCGTTATTGACATATATCATAACGGTAAGGATTATATTTTCTTGGGGCAAGGTTATTTGAAAGTATTACCGTAAATTAAAATATTCTTGGAATTTCAATAATAAATCCATCTTTTTAAAACAAGGTCTGCCACCTTTAAATAGTTGTATAAGAACTTCATCGTTTCTAAAACAAACCTGTTGATTTTCTAAAAAAATCACTTTATCTTTCTTACTAAAGTTAGAATAAATAGTCACAGCATCTTCATAAGTAAAACTCACAACATAAACTATATCTGTATCTATATCTTTTTCTTTGAGAATCAAATCTACTTTCATATCAGGCATAACTAGTTTAATTCTTGACCGATGTTAAAAAACAGTTTTATTTAGTCCTGTTTTTATGTATAGTAATGATATGGCTAGAGTCTTGATGGATAAATGTAACTTTTATATTCTTCATAGTTTAATTAAAAATAATAATTTCTATTTGTTAGATGAAGGTTTTTTTTGTAGTTTGACAATACTCTTTAGAATAAAAAGACTCCTAAAAAAAGTAGAAAAGATAATCATTACTCCTGTCACATTTAAATAAAACAAGTACTCTATTAAATCATTTGGAAGAATCATCTTTATAAGATATATCATCAATGAAATAATTACCAACGATATAACAGCATGTCTTAAAATATCAACAGAACGAAAATATAAAGGCGAATCAAAAAAAACTTTAAACGAACTACTCTTATTAGAAACCTGCTCCCCAATTGCATCTTCGCTATTTTTTATAGTAACAATAATTGTTAATAATGTTAATATAAATCCAGACACTGTTAAACCCACTGCTCCAATATCAGACGACATGGTGAATACTTTTTCTTTAACAGGTAAATTAATATACTTGAAATGAACTAATTTGAATAAAACACTTATACAAGCTAAGGATATTATATAGTCATAAAGAACAGGTCTTCTGTAATAAATGTCTGAAATACTCATTAATTAGATTTAATATATTCATTAAACTTCACCATAACCTTTGCTTTCATTTTTTTTGAATCTGGAATACCAGGACTCGAAATTGGACAAATTAATACTATTTCTTGTTTACCTTTTATAAGGTGAAATATATCTTCACTACCATCTGATTTTTCATAAGTCAAATTAAAATCTTCAAAATCATCTATGAATTCGTTATCGTCTTTTGCTAAGTTTAGAATTTTTTTTACAAATCGAATTGCCGAATTATTTTTCACAATTGAAGACGATTTATTCTTACTTCTTTCTCTAAAATGAGCCTCAACTTTAATAAATCTAGGTTGAACAGTATTTGCCAGTCCAGTCATATTAGTAACAAAAGCATGGTCAACACTTTGGTTTAAGTATTGTAGTCGTTCAGGTTTAACTTTCATATCAAATTTAAGTACATCTTCTAATGAACCCAACACTTCATTTATAGGTAATTTCATATGAATTGAAGCCTTACAACTAGTTGATATTTTCAATATTTGACTAGAGATTTGTCTTAAATAAAATTCGATATCAGAAATTCTTGGACCATGGTAATTATATTCACAACACACCAAAGGTACATCATTACTAATATCTATATAGAAATTCGTTGTTTCAGCTATTGCCCTCCCTTCCAATTCTGTTATGGGTGTTAGTTTAAAATTCTTTCTATTCAGAATATTTGGAAGACGATTCTCTCGTAATAATGCAATTTTACATTTATATTTCTTTTCTTTTGGAATATAAGAAGCACTACTAATAAATAAGTTTCGAAAATCACTATTCTTTCTACCCTCATGTCTATCAATTAATATACCCTTACCTTGTAATTTGATATTATTTATATGTTGAAGACTTTCTTTTAAAATATGACTTGATGTTAAACCTTCATCACCAGAGTAGGGTTTGAAATATAAATTAAAGGTTATTTCGATATCTTTCTTTACCATCTTAATTATATTTCTTTACCACAGCCAGAACATGGAATCGTTGTTGAACCAACAACTGACATATGACCTATATAGCTACCACATTCACATGTGTAATTTGCAATTACTCTAGTAGGTTGTTTTTCTGTAGTTGCTATTAACTCACTTTTACATGAAGGACATTTTTGTTTTTCATCTCCACCAACGCTCGAAATCGTCCCAAACGTAGATTTACATTGTGGACAAAACATGCCCATAGATACATTAGTATTCATATTATTCCCTTCCTATATTTAATCCAGTAACATCCCCACTACCATTTGATTTAACTTCAATTCTAGTACCACTCTTAAATTCTACTGGTGGTGAGTCAGCTTTTATATCAACACCTATCGTTTTACCTGAAGATTCAGATTCTACACTTATTAATCCATCAATTATGATTGGTGCTTCACCTTCATATCTTGAATTAAATTTCTCTTCGATATCATCTAATGATTCATTCATACTAATAATTAAATCAAGTATTAACTCTTGTTCATACTTTAACTTTGCATCTCCCATGTCTTTTTCAGTTCCAAAGAATAATCTATCCAAAGCATTAGCTGGATTAAAAAACATTTGCATTGCTCCAGAGATAACATTCTTTCTAACAACTCTGTTTTTCTTTTGTTTTAAAGTCTCGGCAATTTTCAATTCTATCTCTTCTCTTGTCATAATTTTATATTTAATCCTCCCACCCACATAAGGTTCTACTATACTTCTTCTTTGCATCCGTTATGCTCACCTTTCTTACCTCATGGGTACATGCATTCAAACCTCTACAGTTCTTGCTGTAATGGTACTTCTTAGCCGTCTCACTCACACATACATAAACATATGTTGTTTGTGGTGACTTAGCTAATAAGTCAACATTATTGGTTGTGTTGAGGTTACCAAATGAGAATACAAATGCAATCAGTAGTTTAAGTATCATAGGGTCGTAAGATTTAGTTTAATGTAATTTGCCAAAATTAATCATTTTGCCTTAATTAGACCACAGTTAAACGCCCCTAATCTATAGGGGCAAACGACCCTTTTTTAAACAAATAAGACCCCAATCACTTGGAGTCTTAATATTATTACTTATAATCAATTAATCTTATGATTCCTTAACCTCTGCATCTGGTGCATTTCTCGCTACTGATGCAATACCATTTTCCATTGCTGATTTGGTTGTATACATTTCACTTCTACCAACACTTTGACCATTAGAAGCATTTAAGCTAAAATAATGTTGACCATTCTTAGCAATTTTTCTTTCAAAGCGTTCATTGATTTGCGAATTAGCCTTAACGGACGTTATACCATTTTCAGCTGACGCTTTAGCTTTATAGCCTTCACTTTGCAGAATTATTTCATGATTACCAGCCTTTAGATTAAAGTAGTATTCATTATTTTTATCTGATTTGAATAATTTAAAATATCCCATGTTGTTGTTTTTAGTTTGTAGTGAAGATAGTTATTAAATTTCTATTTTTTGTCAAAAGTTCCATTTGGGGCATTGCTAATCTTTAGTTTACTCTTAACAAGACTCCATGTCCATCATTCAATATTACTTTTTTTGGTTTCTTACATTTATTATTTATTGAAACACCTTCATAACCATCTATATCTAGAACATCAATATCACATTCAATAATTTCTCCGTTAATATTTACTCTTCTAATTTTCAGAAGAACCCTATTTTCTGTAAACTTACATTTTCCGTATAAAAAAGTATTTTTCTCTAAAGTGTATTTTCCTACTTTCAAAGGCTCAGTTATTCGAACTCTTACCAAATCATTTTCAAATTTTTTTCCAGAATTTGAATTATGAATTACGGCATCAGTTGTTTCAATATTTTGAGAAAATACTAACTGACTGAAGAATAACATTATTGTTATAATTATTTGTTTCATATTGATTATTCAATTTTCAATAAAGATAGTAAATATTTTTACTTAGGTGCCATTTGGTACGTAAGGTTAAAACAAAGGTTTCTAAGCTGTTTTAAAGCACTTCTAAAAAACTTAGGTAAAATACCCTATTTCAACCAGTAAACCTGAAAAACATAACTCTCTGTATATCAATTAAAAATTTCTATTTTTTGTCAAAAGTGCCATTTGGGACATTACCCATTTGGGAGACTACCTACTACCCTTAATAACTTGTATATTTATAGTATAATATGTTTTCATCAACATCAAGTTTACTTTCTATTTTATATGAATCGTTTGAAAATAAGCTCGAATTATAGGGAGAATATTCGACACCAATATTTGGCTCAAGAAAAAAGTAGTTCCCTGACTTTTCTTTTATCCAAAAACCTGTAATCTTATTACTTTTTAGCAACTTCACAACTTCTGAAATATTAACGATTTTATAATTGTAAAGATTTTGACTTTCAATTTGTTGTATAATATTTTTTTTTGCAGTATTAGTTAATTTATAATGAAATTCGTTTTTAAAATCCTGAATATCATACTCCTTTACACCAATGTCTATTCTTTCAAAATCTACTTTCTTTAACGAAATACCTAAAACCTTCTTTATCTCTTTCTCTACATCATATCTTGAACAAGAAACGAAAGTAACAAGTAAGAATAAAAAAAGAAATTTTGATATTGAATTTAATAGCTTATTCATAATAATATAATTATTGATTTTATTAACCTCCTTCACTTCCTGCTGGTGGAGTTTCATTTTCATCTTCATCTTCATTTTCTTCTAATCGCTTTTCAGTTCCAGCAGCCCCACCTTCTTTAGAAACTTCTGGAGTTATTCTATTTGGAATTGTTTCTGATGATTTTCCTTTAAACCAATCAAAATACTCTTCTCCTTGTTTTTGTTTAACTTCCACCCATTTACTTTCTGCTTTAAATCCTTTTCCTGGTAAAAATATATTTGCAATTCTTGTTTGAACTTCTCCCGAATTAGAACGAACACCCCAATCTTTAGGGTCAAAATCGTATTCATCATAAAACTGCATATCCCCATCAAATGACCAAGTTCCATTTTCATTAACCGTAATTTCTCCTCTTATTCTTATAGTAAAAGCTCCTAAAGTACCGTTAGTATTTGCATCTGCAGAAACATCTTCACTCACTTTATAAACCCCTGGACCATTTGCAATGGACTCTTGAATAGCTTTATCTGGAATTCCAACTTTATCGGCATGTATCTTATTCATTTTTGATTCTGTTATTTCAAAATCTTTACCCTTCCCATGTGTAAAATGATATATTAATTGTCTTGGCATTTCATCATAAAACCCCATTCTAAACATATAGTTACTCATTTTTTTATAACCAGCACTTAACTCTTTCTCTACTTTTTTTACCCCCCCAGTTGCATCATATGTATCATTAAATACATTAAACCAATCTATCCAAGCATTTAACTCATCAGTTGATTCCAACCCTTCTAATTCAGTAGTATGAATTGGTTGATTAGAACTAAATTGATAAGGTGTTAAATAAGGGTACTTTCTCGTCAATGGGTCAACAGCAAAAAATCGTCCAATACGTGGGTCATGCATTCTGTACTTATAATTCAAAGAATTACCTTCTCCCTTTATCTCGTCATCCTTCTCTTGACCTTGGAAGCCGTACCTATAAGAGCTAATACTCTTTTGAGTCAAACCTAACTATGATGTCAGACACTTTCATTATTTAAAGAACGTACATCAAAGACATAAATCTCTGACAATTATTTATTAAAACTCTGTCATGAAGTTCTTTCCTATAAAGCGAAAGGACTTACAAACACAATCTTATTATCCTTAAGAGTTTTGTAATCTTTTATTTCGAGACACTTCTCTACTAGCACCTTTTTATCGCGTAATTCTTGTAACAAAACCTTAGCTTTGTTACTTTCAACTACAATATGTTTAGTGCGTATACTCATTACTTTGTACACAAATATAAAAAATCATGCTTATTGAACAAAGTTATTTCAGTTTAATTATCTTAATCAATTCGGATTGATTCCAATTTAGGAAATTTAAATATATTTAAGAAGTTCTTCTACGAGTTTAAATACAGTAGTAGAAGATTCTTCCGATGCTGGGTTAGTGTTATCTAAACGACCATAAATACTCTTGGCTCGGTTAATTGCTAACACCTTTCGTTCTTTATTTGTAAATTCATCAACGCCATCTAGAATTTCAAATATATCATCAGTTATCAATTTACTAGATTTCCCATCATAAACAACCTTAAATGGAGCTAATAACTCATTCAACTTATCATCATAATCACTTCTGTGCATTCCTCCACCTTGATGATCGCTAAGATGTAAAATTAACCAGAATTCGAATGCTTGATTAGAGTATGCCACCCCGTACCCAAAAGCATTTGCATTCCTAACGGCCGTATTAAACAATTCCGAATTAAAATCGTCTTTATCAAAAACACACCAAACTTGATCGTATGATTTTTCTGAACCAAGTTGCTTTGCCCTATTAACTAAAGACACAGTATTGTAACCTTCTCCAACTGGGTGAATATCTGCAGAAGATAATCGAAACTTCCTAAAGTACGATGGCTCGGTATTCTTGCCTTCACAAACAATTAATATTGAAGGTTTCTCTATTTTCACTGGCTCAGGGCGCTCAATATCCTTCTTCTTTCTTCGCGCATTTTTCAGGTTTTCACGATGTTTTTTCTTAGCTTCTAATTGCCTAGCTTTCTTATCTTGCATCTTCATAATCCGCTATTATTTAGATGGTATAATCTCGTCAAAAAAACCTAAAAAGGGAATTGCTCCATATTTCCCTCGGATGTAATTATCTTCAAAGGCCTCACCTTTTCTAACTTCATCTGACTTAAAATCTGCAAGAGAAAACAACTTAGCTTCACCGAATTTGTTTTTTTCAGTGAACCAAATTTGATCACGTCTGAACAGGCCTGAGCTTAACAAATTTGTATCATGTGTATTAAAAATCAATTGTGCATTTTTAGGATTATGCTCGATCGAATTAAATAATGAAACTATTTTACAAACTAAATTAGGATGTAATTTTGAATCAAGTTCATCTACAATTAATGGAGTTCCATTTTCCAAAGAATCTAAAACTGGTCCAGTAAGTGCAAAGAATTTTTTAGTCCCATAAGATTCGTCTTCTTCCATTGAAAAATTTATTGTTTCAACAACACTTAAATTTTTATCATATTTTTTATGGGTAGTTAGAACATCCGAAAGAAATTCAGCACTGTCAGATTCTTCTGATTCCTTCATGATAAATTCTTTAACTTCCTTAGGCATATCACTTGGCAGTTTATCTAAATCGATAAGTTCCAACTTGAGATCCTGAATACCTAAATCAGCAGCCTTAAGTAGATTTAATATTTTGGATTTAAATTCCTTATCTCTAGTTTTACTAATTGTAAATCCTTCATAGCCTTCTTCTCTCAGTCCAGAGATTATACCAAATTCTTTAAACCAACTAATAACTTTTTCTGACAATTCATCGTTAAATTGCGCAGCTACGGATAACATTAATGCGTTGTTTCGCACTAAGTCCTGTTTAACGAGAGTTTTCCCTTTCCCGAATCTTCGTGAATGAAAATCGAAGCTTTGAAAGTCTCTATAAAACAATTCTACTTCTTTAACTTTTTCTTTCACAAACAACCATTCGCCTACAACCTCCTCACTATTTACCTCAAAACCATATCGGTACTGCACATCATTTGCAAGAAAAATAATTTCAAACTCACTCGGTTCATTTTCAGTTTCGGTACTTAATCTGAATGGTTCTACTCTAATATTGTCACCTTTTTGACCATTCTTTGAGGAATTCACAACAAAATTTTTCATGAATGCCAAGGCATCAATGAATTTACTTTTACCACTTGCATTTGCACCGTAGGTAACACTACTCTTTAAAACACGATAGTTAAACTTATTATTAACAATAACATTCTCATCTTCCCTTGTGACTTGATCATACTTTGAGGCCATAAGGTTAATTGTAGTCTCTTCTTTAAAGGTTTTAAAATTTCTAACAGAAAACTGAATCAGCATAATAGATATGTTTTTAACTAATATATTGCGAATATACGACTTAAAATACAATTCATTGTAATTAATCAATATTTATTCATCATTCAACGGATGATACTGATTAATCAGTCTTCGTTGTTCGTCCATATTAGCCCGTTTGTACCTTTCTGTTGATGACGGCCACTTGTGCCCTGCCATTTGTTGAACATCTTCTAACGGAATTTTACGATCATTCAACCAGTTAGCGATCACACTCATTCTAATTATTTTAGGATTTAATGTTTTATAAGTGAATAAACTCTTTAACGGTTCAATCATTGAATGTACTCCGTCAACAGTTTCGGTCGCTCCTGTCATAGTAATAAATAATTTATTTGTAGATGCATCCTTTTTCAATAAGAATGGTCTAGAATCTTCCAGATACCTTGTAGCTAACATAACTTGTGTTG
>Ga0209291_1001390_pt1 | contig 21609 bp, 21 predicted proteins | sample GOMGulsemesocosm_FD_184633 | JGI IMG/M metagenome (GOLD analysis project Ga0209291, IMG submission 184633) | Methane-oxidizing microbial communities from mesocosms in the Gulf of Mexico - GOM9B Gulf of Mexico (SPAdes) (version 2) | ecosystem: Environmental > Aquatic > Marine > Cold seeps...
CACTAATTTGCATTAGAGTTTTACCAATTAATTCTTTCGGTAAATTTTTAATAGGCATTTTTACTTTTACAAATTCTAGCCAAAATGGCTCGATTTTCCATGTGTAAAAACCACTTAGAAAGCCTATCCCTAAAGTTCCTAAAATTGTATTTTTGGTAAAATCCCTTCTTTTCATTTTAATTGACAACGTTTATATAAAGTGTCGTGCGACGCAAGTCGACAGACAGAATTTCTGGTAGAAAATCCACAAGTAAATATATACTTACTTTAAAATATATGACTAGATTTAAGCATGCATTTTATATGTTGTTGTGTTTTCGTTATTTTTTATGATTTGAGGATAAATATATCTTGAAAATCGTTATTTTGGTGATATAAAATATCTTCTTTCCAATATCCCTCTATCATTTTTAACTTTTCTAATTTAGCTTGTATTATAATTTCATCTAGCAATTCTTCTTTCAATGCGATATTAGCAGACTTAACTTGGTTACTCATTAGTCTATAATTACCTTTATTGATTGGAAAAGAGAATTTTTTATTATGTGCTACTTTCTCTTCACTGTGAGAAGTATAAGTGAAAAATGTTGAAAAACAGAGGCCTCCAGGTTTTAAAACCCGCTTTATCTCACTTAGATAGTGTGCTATCTCTTTCACAGACATATGTGTAAATACTGAGAAGAGAAAAACTTTGTCGAATGAATTATCTGTATATGGAAATTTAAAATCCTGAGCATCTCCTTTACTGTTATTATAAAGGTCATTATTTAAAGGGACATATATGAAATTGAAGTTAGGAAAGTTTTTTTTAATTTTCTTGTTACACCATATTACACCTTTTTCTACTACATCAAATCCTTCATACACACCTTTAGTTGTTAGATATCCTGTTAGTGCAACAGCTGTCCTACCAATACCACTCCCTACATCAAGGATGGCATCTTCAGGTTTTAAATTAATGTGTTCTTTTAGCAATTCAACATGATGAATACCTTGAGCTATAAAATCACCTGAACCTATGTAAGTATCACCTTTTGAGGGTTCGTATTTATGTCGTTGTCCTGTTATTGTCTCCCAAAGATCAATGGGGAAAAAGAAAAATTTACGGACCAGTAGTCTCATATTAGGTGATAGCTTATAGTATATTTTTCTTTGTAGTTGTTTCATCTTTTTTATGTGTATATATTAGAGCTAGTTATTTAATTCTAATTACAAGTGCTTCTCGTCTTTACAGGGCGTAATAGTGTGAAAAACAGCGTTTAGCTATGAATAGTACGTGGCAGAAAATCAGCGGATTTTCGTGTCGACACAAGTCATAAGCTTTTTGTTTTGTTTTTAATTTTGTTGTTTTACAAAAGCCAAATTAAAAGAATTGGCTACTATGTAAATATAAAATTACTCCTTGGATTTCACACCAAAATTCGTATTATTTATAGGTGTTGTTGTGTTTCGTTTTTACTTCTTTTCTACAATAGTATGTGCTTTCAAATTTAAACTAAAAATAATTCCTTCTCCCCAAATTTCAATCAACATTCCCTTTTTTAATTCATTATGAGGAGATGAAAAATGGAATTGTGTTTTGTAGGATATAATTACCGTTTTCTTATTTTTTGAGAATTTGTTTTGTAAAATAATCTTATCATCGTCAAAATCAACAACTGTACCTTTAAGTTTTGAGCGACTGTTTATTTTAGAAGCCGAATTATCTATTTCTTTTATCTTATATAAATCAAAAAACCTACCTTTAAATACAATTTGAGAATTAGAAGGGATGTCTGTTTTCAATATTTGATCCAGAGAATGATTAATCCCCTCTTTTTGAATTAGAAAATAAATAGCATCATACTTTAATAAATCATTTTTAGAAAGTAAGTATGGAGCTATCCCTTTTGTTTTAAATTCCCAGCTTGCTAAAATTTTTAAACCTTGTGATGCTACAATAGCAACTTCTTCATTCAGTGGTACTTTGTTTTTTATTTCTTTCAGTTCCTCATACGCTTCATTAGTAATACTTGGTAGCATTGAATTTTTGTAGGCTCCAAGCAATGAAAAGGAAATTAATACTATAAAAATGAAAGAAGGAAAAATGAATACCCATTTTTTTGTTATGGTATTGAAAAGAATCACATAAACAATTGTAATAGGAATATAACTCATCATATAAAATCGCTCAGCCCATTCTATACCTATTAAAGGTGACGCTAAAATAAATGTAGAAACAAGAAGCCCTATACCCATTATTTTAACTTCTTTTTCTATTTTATTTCTAATACTTATAAATATAAATAGAGCTGGAATTATCAATAAATTGGGTGAAATTAAATTAATTGGGTTGAAACTTCTACCAATATTATAACCGTCAAGCATCATCAATATTACAGGAGATTCAAATATCTTTAGTGGTAAATAAAGTAATCTTTCAAAACGTGAAAAATCAAAAATAAAAAGTGTTGCTAAGAAAAATGTTACAAAAGAAATGATCATGATTATTTTATTATAACTGAATGAAATAAATATCTTTTTATTCATTATTGCGAATGTTATAAAAATTACCAATGTCATGAGCATCCCAATTGAAGCACTTCCAAAGTGAGTTAGTGTACATGCTAAAAGAAATCCAAGAGCATAATAAATATCTCGTTTTTTAGAGTATTTAAGTACTCTAAAAAGAAAATAGAGGTAGAAAAAGATAAGAACAACTCCGATAGAGTTTTTTTGAAAATTATTAGTAAATCTTAAAATGGTGGTTATATTAATAATCGAATAACAAACGATTAGGTAAGTTAATAACTTTGTTTTCCCTTTATTTATTTTTTTTGATAGTAGATAAACAGGGATTGCTACAAGAGGTGTTAAAACAACATCTACAAAGGCTATAGCCAATACAATACATTCATCTATTGTGCCAAGATGTAATAACTGAAAGAAACGAGCAAGTAGAGCTTCCAATGTAAAAAGCAAAGGCATATCAGGTAAGCTTAAATGAAAGTTTTCTAAGATACCTCTTACTTGTAAAGGGTAGTAGGGGCCATCTACTCCTGCAAGAATTAGGTTTCCAGAAAAATGAAATTTTAATCGAATAGCAGCAACAATTAACATGAAGAAAATTACAGGAATCCAAGTTTTGTTTTTTAAGAGGTGTTTATACATTATCAGAAATTTTGTTAAAAAGAGTGTTGGTACGGTTTGTTGAATTCCCTATTGTAATTAATTATGAGCTTATTATTTTAATTACAAAAATTAAAATAATAGTCAACACAAAAAAAAAAATTCTGCGACTTATGGAAAGTTTTCTGTGAAATGGTAAGTAATGTAATTATTAACTCTCTTAAATATTTACTATTGCGAAAAAGTCATCTTTATACGTTGCTGAAATTGGTATTCTTACCTTGTCAATGATGATAACATTACGTTCAATACTATCTATTTTATCAATAGAAACAATATAAGATTTGTGTACTCGAATAAAGTTTGACTTTGGAAGTAATTGGAGTAATTCCGAAAATGTTTGAAGAGTCAATGTTTTTTTAGTCTCAGTTTGAAAACCTCTATAATCCCCCATCCCTTCAATAAAGAGTATGTCATTAAATAAAACCTTTTCTAATTGATATCCAGATTTAATGAAGATATAATTAGATTTTTTTGGAATGCTTTTTTGTAGTTTATTAACTGCTTGTAGAAATCTACTATAAGGAAATGGTTTCAATAGATAATCGAGTACATTTAATTCATAGCCTTTTAATGCATATTCTTCATAAGCAGTGGTGAATATTACTTCGCTTGTTACATCAATTGCTTCCAAGAATTCAAGACCTGTTAATTCGTCCATTTGTATGTCCAAAAAGATAAGATCAACGGTGTTTTTATTTAAAAAGTCTAAAGCTTCTAAAGCATTTTCAAAAGCCCCGAGTAACTCTAATATAGGTGTTTTTAGCACATAAGATTTTGTTCTCTGTAATGCCAATGGTTCATCTTCTACAATAATACAAGTTGTTTTCATACAGATATTTTTAAATCGATCATATATTCGTTATCGGATATGTTCTTGATAAGTTGGTAATTACCGCTATATAATAATGCTAATCTATTTTCAATTAATTTATTTCCTATTCCAATGGCTTCATTATTCTTATAAATTTCTATTTTGTTTTTACATTGAAAATGTATTTCATTGTCTAGAATTGTAAATTTAATTTCGATTGAATCTTCATTCTTTTTATTTATAGAATGTTTAAAGGCATTTTCTATAAACGAAATAAATAGCATTGGTGCTATTTCTTTTTTTTTGGAGCTTCCTTCAACGGAAAGTTTAACAAAGTGTTTGTTTGAGGTTCTAATTTTCTGAAGAGCTACATATTCTTCTATATATTTAATTTCATCAGCTAAAGGAATAAGTGCTTCGGAAGTTTTATATAAATAAAACCTTAGGATAGAGGATAATTTTATGATGTATTCTGATGCTTTTTTAGGATCATTCTCTATTAACACATCAATATTGTTAATTGTATTAAATAGGAAATGTGGGTCTAATTTTAGTTTTAATATCATTAATTCAAGTGCAACTGTCTTTTTATTTAAAGCTTCTTTTTCTTTCAAATCTTTAAACCAGGATATAAAGCTACGAAGTATAAAAGCTACGATAATATTAAACCCATTCAATAAAAAACTTACAACTCCAACCTCTAAGAGTACTTTTGAAGATTCAACAATTGGATAAACGTTTAAAATCGCAATTGAAGTTGATGTTAAAAGGAAAATCACTAATAAAATAAACAGTTTCAATCTCTTTCCTTTTTTAATGAAAAGATGAAACAGAAAGAAATATGAAGTATAGAATGCTATAAACGAAGGTATAATAATGAATTTAAGAGTGATGCTTAAAAATTTATAAAAATAAGAATCGTTAGGTGCATTTATTTGAGTAGCTGAGTAAACGATAGAAAGAAGTATCGCTAGAAGTGCCCAATACCCTATGTTTAATGCTATAATAAGTATCTTTTTCATATATAACTTCCTAATATAGGTTAATTCCAACAATCAACTTAAGAATAATCTGTGAACTAGAAGTTTTAATCTGTGAATTGATTTATATATAATCTGAGGTTTAAGGAATGAAATACAACGTTTAGCTATGAATAGTACGGGGCAGAAAATCCGCGGATTTTCGTGTCGACACAAGCCATAAGCTTTTTGTTTTGTTTTTAGTTTGTCGTTTTAAAAAAGCCAAATTAAAAGATTTGGCGGTATTGTAAATATACACTAGCTTTCAATTTTTAATACCAAAACCCGTATTATTTATAGGTGTTGTTGTGTAGTGTTTTTATTTTTCCGACTAGTTTTCTAGTTTTTATGATGTCAAAAGAGTCGTAATGTCTGATTTCCTAAACTCCATTTAGGTATATAAAAGAAAGATATGGATCAAGAACCCTATTTTGAGTGAAAATCAGGTTATCTCCTTCTCTTGGTGAATATTCAAAATCAAAACAATTTTCGCAATTAAGATTCAGTGCAACCCATTCTGCATCTAGTCCTTTTCCTAAATTTGAAGATGGCATTAAATATCGTCCCATAAGAGGATTATCATCTTCTCTTAAGTATTCGTACAATTCCCAAATATATTCAAGCTCCGGTTGAGTGTTTTTCTTCTTTTTCCCTCTCTTAACATATTCTATAAGTTTACCATCTTTTTTTATAAAAGTTTTAGAGTCTCTAAATTTAATGCCCTCGGGATTACAAGTACACAATTTGAATCCTTTTTCAAAATCACACATAAAAATTAGGTTTAATGCTACACAACGGTTAGTATATGGAAAGTAGCAGATTAGAAATACAATTTCTTTTCGGTTAGAAACGAAGATAGTAAAAAAGCATAAACTTTTTTATTTTGCAATTTCCTGCTATTTTTTATATACCGTGTTATACCCTTTTTTCTTTTATTCCCCAAATTCGTGTTTTCGTGTATAAATATTGAGCGGCTATGACATTTTTCTTAATTCAATTCATTAATTCCTCAAATTTGAACTATATAATAACCTGAAATAATAGGGTTAAGTATAAATACTATTTTTTTAAAACCAGTATTTATACTCCATTAAAACCTAAAATTTTATCAGATATTTGAAATGTAATTAAAAACAAAGATTCGATTGAGTAGATACTATCTTTTTTTTTGATTACGAATGTGGAATCCGAACAGCCAATTTAAATTAGTGTAGGAAATTAAAAACAATTAAAATTATGAGAGATAAAGCAATAAAATCACACAGTATTGAAGCGGTAAAAATAAGTATAGATGAGTATAAGGCTAAATTGTACGACGTTTCACAATATGCTTGGGGTGTTCAACAATTATCATTACCAATTTTATTTGTGCCTGATTTATTTCCTAAGTGGGATGAATTTCAGAAAACATTTTACAAGACTAAAGAAAGTGCACAGCAATGGGGGGATAAAGTTTATATTCCACTAATTGAAACTCCAAATTATATATGTGGCCAAAATGAAGAAATAGTTTCTTTGTTGAAAAGAGCAAATACATATGCCAAAGACTTAAACAATCCGGAAATAAGTGACAATGAAAAAAAAGATATTACATTGCAAATGAGACGGAGATTAGAAGACACCCTATACGTTTTAGGTAGTACTGAAAAGAAAGTGAATAATATCATAACTGACATGTCTAATTACAATGGAAGCCTAAAAAAGCAAGCTGCGCAACTTGCTATTCTAGCAGCACAATCGACAGTAGGTGCTGAAGTGGATAAAAAGGCTATAAAAGAAATAAACAAAAAAATAGAATACCTAAAAGAAGACGTAGATAGGCTTACTAATCAATTGATTATAGACGGAGTATTAGTTGCAGGATCAATTGGTTTTGCCATTATAGGAGGTTTAGCTGGTGGAGCAGGATGGATTATAGCAATAGGCTGGGGAATTGTTGCGATTGTTGGAATAGCCAGAATAGTCTTAGATGCAGGAACATTAGTAGCAGAAAAGGCTGCGATTACAGCACTTGGGAAAGCTTTGAAACCAATATCAAAGGATAGTGTGACATTAGAGCAAACTGCAAACACATTTTTAGATTTAGTTACGAAGGCAGAGAATGCAAAAATCAGCCTTACACAAATTATTAATGTATGGACTGACATTAAAGAACCTATTAAACAAGCAATTGAGGATTGTATTACTGCAGAGAATGATTTATCTCAAAAAGCTTATAGTGAACTAAGTAAAGACATAGTAAATATCTATGAAGAATGGAATAAAGTACTCGATCAAGTTAAGCCACTTACAACTGATATGGAATTTATTGAAGCAGATTTGGAGATAGGAATGTCAAATGAAGAAATTGAAAAAGCATTAGCAGAAGCACAAAAGATTCCTGTTCAAGAGCTTTTTATGATGCAGAGTGCTTAATCTTATTTTGGAAAAAAAAAACACTTTATGGGCTTTCGTAAACTCAATATTATGACATGTAAAAACTAAGGGTAGAGCTCAAAACAAAACCTATATCATTTCTTTTTGTGATATAGGTTTTGTTATTTGTTTAATTTTCCTGTGGTAAGTTCGTCTAAAATTTTCCGTTTAAAAGGTTCTGAATACCGTCTAATTACTTTATTGTTTTTATATCTAATTGTGTTAAATTATGTAGCCTTTATTCAGGACGGATCAATATTGGGTATAACGTTTAGCTATGAATAGTACGGGGCAGAAAATCCGCGGATTTTCGTGTCGACACAAGCCATAAGCTTTTTGTTTTGTTTTTAGTTTGTCGTTTTAAAAAAGCCAAATTAAAAGATTTGGCGGTATTGTAAATATACACTAGCTTTCAATTTTTAATACCAAAACCCGTATTATTTATAGGTGTTGTTGTGTAGTGTTTTTATTTTTCCGACTAGTTTTCTAGTTTTTATGATGTCAAAAGAGTCGTAATGTCTGATTTCCTAAACTCCATTTAGGTATATAAAAGAAAGATATGGATCAAGAACCCTATTTTGAGTGAAAATCAGGTTATCTCCTTCTCTTGGTGAATATTCAAAATCAAAACAATTTTCGCAATTAAGATTCAGTGCAACCCATTCTGCATCTAGTCCTTTTCCTAAATTTGAAGATGGCATTAAATATCGTCCCATAAGAGGATTATCATCTTCTCTTAAGTATTCGTACAATTCCCAAATATATTCAAGCTCCGGTTGAGTGTTTTTCTTCTTTTTCCCTCTCTTAACATATTCTATAAGTTTACCATCTTTTTTTATAAAAGTTTTAGAGTCTCTAAATTTAATGCCCTCGGGATTACAAGTACACAATTTGAATCCTTTTTCAAAATCACACATAAAAATTAGGTTTAATGCTACACAACAATCATATAAACGTAATACGTTTATATCTATTATATGATCAATGTAGTGATTTATTACTAACTAATGGCAAACACCTATATGTACTGGTATTTATTTTTAATACCCGTTATTAAGCGTTTGTAAATGTTTAGTTTGTGTTAAACGACTACAAGTGTTTATGTCGCGTTATGTGAAACATTCTATATTTTATATGTTAAAACTGAAAATAAATAAACGGTTGAAAATCGGCAGCGTAAGTTTGATAACATAAAACACTCACTATTAATACTACAATAGCTTTAAGTGTAAAATGGCTTTCAATAAATAGTTGTTGCGTTTTCTCTTTTAGTTTATATGGCAACCAATGTGCTATATAACCTAATAGCATAATTATAAATACATTTTTGTACTCTATTAGTAATTGTAGTGCATTTGCAAGATCCATATTGTGACAAATTTGGTGGTATTGCTTGCTAATATGTTCCATACTATTACCTCTAAAATACACTCTTGTAAAGGTGATAAAAGCAAATGTTAGCGCTATTTTCCAAACTAATATAATAGGGTTATTACTTTTTTCATATGGACTTACTCTTCTCCAGTATTTATAAGCTAAAATACCAATACCATTTAATCCTCCCCATATTACAAATTTCCATGAAGCTCCATGCCATAATCCTCCGATAAGCATGGTGAGTAGTATGTTTATATTGGTATTAAAGTGCTTAATTATTTTAGGAAATATCAAACACAATATCATAATAAAAACTAATAGTCCAGTAATTGTAATTGTATAAGTGTAGCTCTTTAAGGCAATTAGTAAGAGTATTAAAAAACTCAAACAAATAATATATGAAGTAGTTGTTCCGTTTCTATTACCTCCTAGTGGAATATATAAATAATCTTTCAGCCAGGTAGATAGTGAAATGTGCCATCGTTTCCAGAAATCACCGCAATTAATAGCTTTATAAGGCGAATTAAAGTTTTTAGGTAATTGATATCCCATTAATAAAGCAACTCCAATAGCAATATCAGTATAGCCAGAAAAATCTCCATAAATTTGTAATGAATAGCCAAATAATGCCATGATATTAGTAAACCCAGAAAACATTTCGGGAGCATCAAAAACACGATCTAAAAAGTTAGCAGCAATATAATCGGCAAAAATCATTTTTTTAATTAGCCCAATTAAAATCATGTATATAGCTTTACCAAAATCAGTTGCAGTAATATTGATTTCTTTTTTTATTTGTGGAATAAAATCAGAAGCTCTTACAATTGGTCCGGCAACTAATTGAGGGAAGAAACTTACAAAAAAGCCAAAGTCTAAAATGTTATTTATGGGCTTTAATTGTTTTCGGTATATGTCAACACTATAACTAATGGTTTGAAAAGTATAAAATGATATTCCTACTGGTAGTATAATGCTATCCACCGTAAAGTAATCATGCTGACTAATAGTGTTGGCCCATAAAGCTAAATGATTGATGATATCATAATCTGTTTTAAAAAGACTATTAAATGAATCAGTAAAAAAATAAGCATACTTAAAATAACATAAAGTGGCTAGATTTATAAATACACTAATTCCTACGAATAACTTTTTTTTTACTATTGACTTTGTATAATAAATTCCTTTTCCGATAAAAAAATCATTAACTGTACTAAAGAGTAGGATTCCGATAAATAAGCCACTGGTTTTGTAATAGAATAATAAACTTACTGCAAATAGGTAAGGAATCCTAAGGTGTTTTTTCTTGTAAATAATAGCATATATTAAATACACTAATGAAAAGAAAATCCAGAAACTTATTTGTGTAAAAAGTAAGGGAGTATCTTCGGAAAAACTAAATATGTCAAGCAGTCTATTCAAAACTAGATTATTGTTTTATGATTTTTTGTAATAAACTATTTGGTTGATAATTCATTTCCTTTTCCCATGAATTCACTAATGCTTTTAGTAATAAGTCAGCTTTAATGTCATACCCTTTTCGTGTAAAATGAATTCTGTCTTTTGGCATTAATTTATGTGTATACCATTTTTGAGAAGAATTAAATCCGCCCATGATTTCATATAAATCCCAAACCCCCATGTTGTATTTATCTGATAATTCATAAATGACATCAGCAGCTAGTTTTGTATTTGGGTTCGCGAATTGTCTTTTGTAATAGGAGTCGTTTGGTACTGTGAGTAAAATAGCGCAACTTGGATTTGCTTTCTGAATAGACTTGATTAATTGTTCGTAATAGGTTTTAAATTGTTGTGGTTTAAAATCGGTTGTATAAGTATCGTTTGTTCCTACAGAAATGATAAACAAATCGGGTTTGTATAAAAGTAATTGTTTTTCAAAATACGCGCAACGATCATAAAATGCAAAACTAGCACCGTTAACGCCAATAGTAGTATATTCAATACCAGAATTATCGTTCATGAGTTCTAACCCCATCATTATAAATTCAGAATCATCAGAATCATCAATTCTTTTAATACAGAAATCTAATTCAGTAACAGTTTTATTCAGTGTAAACTCTATATAATGAGTGTCAGAATTTAGGATTGTTTTCTCTACAATATCTACATTATTTATCAGTATCTCGTAATCAGAAGTCCATTCGTCATAAAACACGCGTAGCTTGTTAAAATTATAAGTGTTTTTTGAATAATTTTTATAATTGGCTTTTACAGTAATGTTAGCAATTGAGTCTTTAAATTTAGCGCTAACTCCTTGTAGCCCCCATGCTACAGAATCATTTCTTGAACAACGATACCCTTTCCATTCACCATCAAAAGTAACTTTGTAATTTAATGGATTGTTAGTCTTTGCCATTTTGTATGGGAAAACTAACCCACGTTGCCCTTTCGCTTTAGGGCTCATGTTTTGTAAATAATGACGCAATCGGTTGGAGTACATATCAGCCTGAATATGCGATCCTCCAATGTGAAAAACATGTAGTTTTTCTTCCTCGTTTTTATATATTTTATCTAATTTATGATATAGCTTTTTAAAAGCAACTGCGGAATCTGCATGTTTTATGTTGTTTGCTTCCCAATTAATAAAAGGGTAGTACTGTTGTAAACTATCGGATATGATATAATTTTGCCCGAACACCACAATACCGCTAAAAATGAATAGAATATTAATTAGTAATTTCATTATCTAGTGTTGGTTTAGGTTGTTGTTTAAGATCTAAGTATAAAGAAGTGAAAAACAATTCAGAAATGTATTTTGTTCCTTTTGGAGTAAAATGAATATAATCTCCCCCAACTAAATTTTGTTTTACCCAGTGTGAAATAGAGTTTTTCCCGCCCATTGCATGAAACATATCCCAATACGCAATGTTATTATTAATACATAATTTTTTTAATTGCTCATTTAAATAGGGGAGATGCTCATAGGTGATCATTTTCCCGTTTACAGAAGTAGCCAGATCGGTAGGGCCAATAAATAATAGGCTCATACCTGCGTGTCTTCTTCTTAGCCACTTAATTTGCGAGTGCAAACGTTTGGTGTAATTGGTAACACCAATAGAGTCCTTTATATATGGAACCGTATTTCCGCCAAATTGTAATAGCATTACTTTTGGATTCAATTCCTTTATCATTGTGCTATAATCCGTAGCATCATTTTTAGTAAATATAGTTCCTGAGGCACCTCGCATAGCTACATTGTCTATTTGTATTCCTGAGCTTGCATCCAATGTTAATCCGTAAAAATCAGGACTTACTTTTCCTTTTAACTCTATTGTAAGGTCTGAAGGAGTTTTAGTTAACTGTATGCGGTAGTTGTGATACTTTCCGTCCTGTATTAAACTATCTTGTTGTATCAATACACCATTATTATACACTAAAATTTCTATAGGATATGAACAGTTACCATAATGTAATCCGATATTTTTAAAGGCTCTAAACTTTCTGTATGCAATAGTAGATTTTTTAATAGAAATACTAGCTGTTGTTATGGCCGATGAATCAATTAGTAAACTGTCATTTATTACAGGTGTAAATCGTGATGATGATAAAAAAGCACCATATTTTCGATGTTTAAACTTTTTTTGAGTAGGGTCAAAAATAGCATTTCGTACCCAAGTATCACTATGTTCAACAATAGCACTAATTTGATGGTATGCTTGTTTTATAGGAATAAACCCTGGGCCACTTCCTCCATACATTTTTTGTAATCGGTTACGTAAGTAGCCTGTAATTCGATCTCCTTCTAATTGTGAATCACCATAATGGATAATTCTACAATTTTCACCGTTCAACTTTCCTTTTAATTCGTTTAGGAAATGAGGGTTGTTTTTAGGGTAACTAATGCGTTCAATTGAAATAGTGTCAATTTTTGACAAATCTAAAACAGCAGTTGTTTCTTTTCTTTCTGGTGATGGCTTGTGTGTTAATAAGGAATCAATCCCTAAGTTAATAGTTTCAACCTCTAATGGAACAAAAGTAGTTGTAATATTATCGATTATTTTACTCGGAGAAACAGTGTCCTTTTGTAATTTGAAGAAAGAAGTACATGTGGGATATTTTAAATGGTATTCATCAATAAAAAAACCTTCCTCTTCTGTAACTGGATTTTCACTGGTTAGAAAAAGAAGTCCACCTAATATAGCTAAAACAAGTAGCATAAACAAAGAAATAGATATTGGCTTAACTATTTTCAAAATACTTTAGTTGTTACTTTTTGATACTCTTTTCAAGTGTAGTAAATTTATAGGGTTAATTCCTAAACCATGAATGTTTTTTCTTGAAAATCGAATTACCTGATCATAATACAAAGGGATTACGGGGGCATTATTAATAACAATAGAATCCATTTGTTGGTAAAAATAATGTCGTTTTTTTAAGTCAATTTCTTTTAAAGAATTTTCATATAAACTATCGTACAAATCATTTTTAAAATGTGTGTAATTGGGGCCGTTTGGTGTGAAGTTCTTGGAATAAAATAGTGATAAATAGTTCTCAGCATCAGGATAGTCAGCAACCCAACTGGCCCTGAAAACTGGAAGTGTTCCTTTTGATTTCCCTTCTTTTAAAGTGGATGAGGTTAATAAATCAATAGTAACCGTTAGTCCAATTTTTTCTAATTCTCGCTGTATGTATTCGCATAAATCTACATAAGAACTATTAGTAGCAATTGTTATTTTAGGTTCCATAATTCCAGTTTTATTTTTAAACTGATTTACTAATTCTTTTGCTTTTTCTGGTAGGTAATTAAATCCTTTTAAATGATTAAAGCTTGGTAATCCTTTAGGGATAAATCCATTTTCAGCCGGTGTACCAATACCATTTCGTAAATAGGTAATCATGGTTTGACGATCGAATCCGTAATTAATAGCCTTACGGATTAATTTGGATTGAATTTCAGTTTGTTTAGAGTCCATATAAAAACCCAAATACTCTGTGTTTAAATAATCTCCAGAAACCATGTTAACTGTGTTGAAGTATTTATCGCGTAGTTTACCTGTAGCAGTCAAAAGTTCATCTTTATAGGATGGTGCTAAGCCAGAAATAAAATCAATGTTTCCTTGAGAAAACTGTAAAAATTCACTTTGTTTATCTGTTAAAAAAGTAATAGCAACAGCTTCTAAATAAGGTAGTTTTTTTCCTTGACTATCTTGCTCATGATAGTTTTCGTTTTTTCTTAAAACTAATTTAATGTTTTCTTCCCATCGTTTAAATTTAAAAGGACCTGTTCCAATAGGATTAGCTCTGAAGTCATTTCCATAATGAGTAACAATTTCTTTCGGTAAAACCGAACAGTATTTTGTAGTTAATACACCTAAAAATGCAGGGAATGGTTGTTTTAATTGAATAGTAAGGGTCGAATCATTTTCCGCTTTATAAAAAGCTACTTGTTGTAAGGTATTACTTCCTGGTGACGCAGTTTCTTCACTAGTTAATCTATTAAAAGAATATTCAAAGTCAAATGCAGTAACTGTTCGTTTTTTATTTTTAAATAATTTGTGTTCATGAAAAAAGATATCTGTTCTTAAATTAAATACATACGTTTTTGCATCTTCCGATATAGTCCAGTTTTTAGCGATATCTGATTGAATGTTCAAGTTGTCGTCTAATTGAACTAGTCCATTAAATAATTGATTACATGCCCAGATAGCAGAATTGTCTTTTGCAAATGCAGGATCGAGAGAGTTGATGTTTTTGTATTCATTGTATCTGAATACTAAATGATCTCTATCAGATTTAGTATTGGAATTACAAGCGATAAATACTATGAAAATCACCGTAGTTATCAGTTTGTATTGTAGGAGTTTTATTGTTTTCAAATTAGTTTATTAGTTGTATTTTTGCATCCGCTGTTTAAATAATAGCTAAGCTGTTCAAATATAAGTAAGATAATCAAATGCAAGAAAGAAAAAAAGTAGCTTTTTATACTTTAGGCTGTAAATTGAATTTCTCAGAGACTTCTACGATCGCTAGAGACTTTACTAATGAAGGTTTTGATCGAGTAGATTTTTCTGAAAAAGCGGATATTTATGTTATTAACACCTGTTCGGTAACAGAGAATGCTGATAAACGTTTTAAGAGTATAGTAAAACAAGCTCAAAAAATAAATTCTGATGCATTTGTTGCAGCAGTTGGGTGTTATGCGCAATTGAAACCGGAAGAGTTAGCTGCAGTTGATGGAGTTGATTTAGTACTTGGAGCAACTGAAAAGTTTAAATTAACTAGTTATATAAACGATCTATCAAAAAATGACATGGGAGAAGTGCATTCTTGCGAGATTGAAGATGCTGATTTTTATGTAGGGAGTTATTCAATAGGTGATAGAACAAGAGCTTTCTTAAAAGTACAAGATGGTTGTGATTACAAATGTACCTATTGTACAATACCTTTAGCAAGAGGGATTTCTCGTAGTGATACCTTGCAAAATGTATTAGATAATGCTGCTGAAATATCTTCTAAAGGAATTAAAGAAATTGTATTAACCGGGGTTAATATTGGAGATTACGGAAAAGGAGAGTTTGGGAATAAAAAGCATGAGCATACTTTTTTTGAATTGGTAGAAAAATTAGATGACGTAGAAGGAATTCATCGAGTGAGAATTTCATCTATAGAACCTAATTTATTAAAAGATGAAACCATTCAGTTTGTTGCTAATTCGGAGAGTTTTGTGCCGCATTTTCATATTCCGTTGCAAAGCGGTAGCGATGAGTTGTTGAAAAAAATGAAGCGCCGTTATTTAAAACAAACGTATACGAGTAGAGTAGAAGCTATAAAAAAGCACATGCCAGATGCTTGTATAGGTGTAGATGTTATTGTTGGTTTTCCTGGGGAAACAGAAGAATTGTTTTTAGAGACCTATAATTATTTAGCAAACTTAGATATATCTTATTTACATGTATTTACTTATTCTGAAAGGCCAAACACTGAGGCTGTAAGTTTTGAAGGTGTAGTACCTGTAAATATTCGTAAAAAACGTAGTAAAATGTTACGTGGTTTATCAGCTAAAATGCGTGGAGTTTTTTATGAAAAGCAATTAAATTCGGAACGTACAGTTTTGTTTGAAGATGAAAACAAGGAAGGGTATATAAACGGGTTTACAGAAAATTATGTGAAAGTTAAAACGCCTTGGAACCCTGGGCTTGTAAATACACTACACAAGGTTAAATTGACTGATATTGATGAGGATGGATTGGTGCGATTTGATTTCGTAAAATAGTAATGTATCAAACAAAAAAATCGAAGTAGTTACTTCTGTTTTTTTGTTTGATACATTAAATAGTATTGAATTATATTATATTTTTATTCCTACAGGTAATAATCCTCTGTACTGTTTGTTTTTTCTCATAAAACTAATTATAGGTGTACAAGTAGGTACAACACTTAAGTTTCGTTCTTCAATATTCTCAAAAACATGTTTAATAAAAGTGTTTTGGAAATCACTTTCAGTAATTTCTTCTGGGACGCTTATTTTGGTTAAGAATATTTTTCGCTCTTGTAAGGAGTATTCAATTGTAGCTAAATGATTGTCAACAATCATTTCAAATTGTCTTAAAAAATCGTTGTCCTTCAATGTCAATTCCATAATCATAGGTGTAGGTTTTTTAAGGTTGATAGGTTGGGTGCTGTAGTTTTTTTAGAAACAGGATCTAAATATACTAAAATCAGCTGAATTTAACAAAAGTTAATACGCTTAACTCTATGAAATTCATTAATTTAAATGTTTTTCACGGCTAGTTAAGCTTAATTGATTAAATTTATGGCGTTAAAACTAACCGCATGCAAGATCATAAAACTCATGTATACTTTATTCCTGGAATGGCTGCAAATGCTAAAATATTTGAGTATATAAAATTACCAGATTCAGATTTCGAAATTCATTATTTAGAATGGGAGATTCCGCTTGAAAAAGAAAGTTTGGAAGCATATGCTTTACGAATGACTAAAAAAGTACATCATGAAAACCCAATATTACTTGGAGTGTCTTTTGGAGGAATATTAGTACAGGAAATGAGCAAGTTTATTACTACTAAAAAAGTAGTGGTAATTTCAAGTGTTTTACACGAAAAGGAGTTCCCTTATCGTATGAAACTTGCTAAAAGGACTAAGGTTTATAAATTATTACCAACGCGGTTGTTTTCTGATGTAGAAAAATTGGTAAAATATGCTTTAGGGGAAACAATTAAAGGACGGGCAGAACTATATAAAAAATATTTGTCAGTAAGTGATGAAAAATATTTAAATTGGGCAATTGAGCAAATTGTTAATTGGAAACAGACTCAAAAATTAACAAATGTGCTACATATTCATGGCAATAAAGATAAAGTTTTTCCAGTTAAGAATATAAAAGGAGATGTGGTTCAAGTAAAAAACGGAACACATGTTATGATTATTAATAAATATAAATGGTTTAATGAAAACCTACCGGAGCTTCTAAGTGTTTTAAAAAAAATCTTATAAAATAAAAACAGATGAAACTAATTAAAAATATAATATTCGGGATTGGACTTGTTTTTTTAGCTGGATTGTTTATCAATTCAATGTCTAAAAATGTAAAGAATAGCCCTAAAGTAGAAGAGTCAGAAAAGCTAGTTGACACAAGTTTTGTGAAAAATTATAATGTCTATGCGCTTACATTACCTAAAAATTTAATTTTTGCAAATGAGAAAGTGCCAATGAACATGCCTGATGTAAAGGAACGTGTCGATAGAGAGTTTTTGGTAAATACGTATTGGCAATCAAATGGTTTTTTAATGTTTAAACGAGCAAATAAATATTTCCCTATTATTGAAAAAATATTAACAGAAGAGGGGGTTCCTGATGATTTTAAATATTTAGCATTAATAGAGAGTGGATTAACAAATGTGGTTTCTCCAGCTGGAGCTAGTGGTTTTTGGCAAATAATGAAGGTGACTGGAAGAGAGTATGGATTGGAGGTAAATGGAAATGTAGATGAACGTTATCATCTAGAAAAAGCTACTCGTGTTGCATGCAGGTATTTAAAGGATGCTAAAAATAAGTTGGGGAGTTGGACTCTTGCGGCGGCAGCATATAATGGCGGGATGTCAGGGATGTCTCGTAGATTAAAAAAACAACAAGTTACTGGTTATTTTGATTTATTGTTAGGGAATGAAACATCTAGGTATGTACCGAGAATTGTTGCGCTAAAATACATTTTTATGCAACCGCATAGATTTGGGTTTAATTTTGAGAAAAAAGATTTATACGATAATATCCCTACAACTACGGTAGTTATTGATTCGGTGATTACTGATATGGCAAGTTTTTCTAAGCATTTTGGAATTAATTATAAAATTTTAAAGATTCACAACCCTTGGCTTAGAGAAGGGCACTTAAATAATAAATCAAAGAGAGCTTATGAAATTGAAATCCCAAAAAAAGGATATTACACCAATTAAAATGAGTACAATATTATTTCTTGTTTGTATAGGTTTGTTAGCTGGATTTTTAAGTGGTGTTTTAGGTATTGGAGGTGGAGTAGTTATGGTACCACTATTATTATTGGCTGGATTCACTCAGCATCAAGCTCAAGGAACTAGCTTGGCGGCAATGTTACCTCCAGTAACGTTATTGGCAGTATTACAATATTCAAAAGAAGGTCATGTAGATTGGAAAATGGCATTGGTTATTTCTGCAACATTTATTTTAGGTGGATTATTTGGGGCTAAACTAGCAGTTGCAATTAATGAACAGTTGTTAAAAAAAATATTTGGGGTTTTAATGCTTTTTATTGCAATTAAAATGATTTTTGGAAAGTAAAACCAGCTGTTATTTATCTGTAATATAATTGTTGTTTTATTTGTGTAATAAAAAAAACAACAGATTAAATGTTGTTTTGTATCGATGAAATACATATATTAGTGAAATAAATCATTTAATACTGATATATGAATAATCGAGTTACAATACAGTGTCTTATCCAGGAAATACTTTTATCAAACACAATTGATGAAAAAAGAGCTAAAAGAAATCAAGTTATAACCCTTTTTAAAGAGGCTGAATTGATTAGTTCTATACCTGTTGTGATTCGATTAAATACTACTTTGGCATTACAAGAGGCAATAGATAATTTTATGGTTTACGATAATTATTCATCTAGAGAAGCTTTAGCTAATACTTCTAAAATTGTTAGCGATTTATTGGTTAACGATTTTAAAGCAGCATAGCGTATAATTTATTTTATACTTCAACGAATTGATATAGTAAAATAATAAAGGCTGGGTCAGTATTGACTCAGCCTTTATTCCCATAAGCTATGAATATACACTATTGAAAGTAGTACTCACTATTAAGTTCCTATAATAATGAATTTGTTACCCATTTTTTGCAAAAAAAATCTCACTAATTTTAGTGAGTTATAAATTGGTTAATTATTGGTATTGTGATATTACGTAACCTTTGTTAGTTTTGGTATGGTAGTTGAAATGTATTTCACGACCACAAAAATTTATAATATGAATCATAAGTCAGAAATACAGAAGTTAATATTAGAGATACTTGCTTCAAAAATAATTGATGAGAAAACTAGTAAAAGAGAATTAGCTATTGAATTATTTAAAGAAACAGAATTAGTTGCTTACACACCGGTGGCTTTAAAAATAAATACTATTTTAGAGTTAAAAGATGGTATTGATAGTTTTATTGTGCATGATAGTATGACTTCTAGGGAAGGCTTAAAAGCTTTATATGTTTTTGTTTCTCAACTTATGGTTGATGTAGTAGATGATTCTAAAGTAGCATAAAAAGATGCTTCCTGTTATTTTTATATATAATAAAGTTAAAAAAAAGCAAGATGAAAAACACCTTGCTTTACTATTAAATAAATTATAAATTTGAACTAAAGTTCAAAAAATATTTCACAATGTACTGATTTTAAATAAGGTACACAAGTGAATTGATTATCCATACTAGAGTGGTTTTTATTTTTTGCTAATTAGTCAAAAACAACTTGTTCACGATTATTATTATCGTTGATTAGTAATGTATTCAATCCATTTATAAAATCAGTGCTATTTTGAACATACCCAGAATTCAATGAACTCGGTGTTTTAAAAACTGATTTGTCATTTTTTTTGATTCCAATAATTTTATTATTTCTGTCTATATAGTATACTAATGAAAGTCCTAAAGCGTGTTTCATACTTTTTATTTCGCTTGAAAATAGGTTTTCACGTTCGTCAATATAAAGAACATTAATATGCTTGTTGAAGACTTTAGATTTTTTTCTAGTAGTGTTTTTGTTATCCCAAAAAATCACTACAAAGTCAATATCTCTTTTATGTGCTTTTGCAAGTTTATTTAAAGAAGCAATTTCAAAATCATTTCTAATGCACCATGATGCATAGGTAACTAGAATAACAGGTTTTTTAAAATAATTATTGATAGAAATTAAAGCCCCATTTGTATTTTTAGCTTTAAAGTTATCTAAATAAGTGTTCACTAAATTTTGATTTACAAACTGATTGAAAAGCACTTCCCCAGTATTGTTATTTAAATAAGCATTATTAGCTGCTAGCTTATATGTGTTAATATGAGCATGTATTGCTTCAGAGAATAAACTATCTTTTAAAGACGTTTGTGAATAGCTTAAGAAGTTTGTTAATAGGAGTGTTAGAGTAATAATTTTAACCACCATAGACTATAATTTTTAAATTCAACGTCTAAGTCGATTTTCTGGGTTACTTAAAGTTAGTGATTTTTCATGTCAACTAAAAACATAAGCGACTAACAGTCAATATATTAGGTAAAAAGTAAAAAACCTGCAATTAGCAGGTTTTTATAAATAATTTTTGGACATTTTATTAACGTCTTCGTTGGTTACCAGTGAAATGTTGTTTAGGTCCTTGAGAACGTTTCATTTGTTGTTGCATCATTTTTATTTGATCGTTAAGCATACCGTGCTTGTCTAGGTTTTTTGCTTCTTTTAATAAGTTAGTAGCTTCAATTTTCCGGTTTTTACTTGCGGCAATTCCAGCTAGAAACATTTTGGCTGCAGCCAAGTCATGGTCAAAATTTAAACCTAATTCAATTGCTTTACGTAAATATTTTTCTGATTTTAAAGGCGCTTCTTGGTATCCGAACTGTCCTTTTAAAAAATTCCAATACCCTAATTGTTTTTTTGTAAGAGCTCCTTCTGGATTTTTAATTTTTTCAAGTATTATCTTAGCTCCATCCATGTCTTGCTTTTTAAGCTTAAACATAGTTGCAAGAATAATTTCGTTTTTAAAATATAAAAGTACAACTAACGCTATTATTAGTATTAGCATAATGCCGTTACCAATATTACCTTCTGTGAATTGCCATATTGCAATAGCTAAGAGACCTACGGCAATTACTAGTTTAATGTTTTTATTAAGCATTTTGTTTGTTTCAGTGTATTTGTAAGTTTGCAAATCTACATATTTTATTAGAAATTATACTGTTTATCAGTAGAGTTTCAGATAGAATTTATTGTCGCTATATTTGTATTATAACTAGGAAGAAGTAAAGATTTTATTTTTTTTATTTTTTGCCTTGTCAGTGTGAAAACTCTTTGTATATTTGCGCTCACATTTTAGCAGGATATTAGTGCTGAAATTTTAAATTAAGTATAAGAAAGTTTTTAAAGATACAATAAAATGAAAAGAACGTTTCAACCATCGAAAAGAAAAAGAAGAAATAAACACGGTTTTAGAGATAGAATGGCTTCAGTAAATGGAAGAAAAGTTCTTGCTAGAAGAAGAGCTAAAGGAAGAAAGAAATTAACTGTGTCTTGTGAGCCAAGACATAAAAAATAATAATTAA